>Ga0307378_10005198_pt1 | contig 18219 bp, 10 predicted proteins | sample UN1MG_FD_202238 | JGI IMG/M metagenome (GOLD analysis project Ga0307378, IMG submission 202238) | Soil microbial communities from Risofladan, Vaasa, Finland - UN-1 | ecosystem: Environmental > Terrestrial > Soil > Coastal area > Acid sulfate soil | place: Finland: Risofladan, Vaasa | collected... | reverse complement strand
AGAAGATCGAGGAAATCAAAGAAACTGCGAGGGGGGGGACTATTGCCTCGCGAGGCGTATTCGGACGGTCCGGGCTGGACGTGAGCCTGGCCGAGATGGAGGAGATTGCTGCTACCGCTAGCAGGGGGTTGGTCGAGGGGGCCGTGGAAACCATGGCCGGAGACCAAGGCGAACAGCTCGGCGAGGAGGACCCTTGTCCCACATATGCGGCAAGCTGTGCAAGCTGGAGAAAAGGCGGCGACGGGTGGCCGTACGGGGGGGCGGGGCCGTTTCGGGCCATGAGCACCCCCTTTCGAGGCCCCCCGGCACGGCGACAACTCACCGAATTCCACCGACCGAAGCGCCGCAGGAGGTGTTCCGATGCCAAGTATAGCGGTCATTGTGTCGTGTGTACACGTCAGGATGCCAAGTATACTTGACGTTCCGTGACCGATTGAGTAGGATAGAACGTGACCAACCGATAGGGCAGCCAGGAGAAACACGCCGTGCCGGATTTCCGCCTCTGCAACCGGTTGAAAGTTGCACGTGCAGAGAAGAATCTCTCCCAGGAGCAACTCGGCTTGCTGGCCGGAGTCACCCGGCAAACCATCAGCTCGATTGAAACGGGTCAGTACAACCCCTCGGCCTTGCTCGCCCTGATCCTGGTCCGACGCCTGGACAAGCGGGTCGAAGACCTCTTCTTCCTGGAGGACAAAATATGACCACCCACCAAAGCGTCCAACGAGACGAGCGGACGGTGGCTGTCGAGAATGCCAGCTACCGCTGGGCATGCGCTTTTGTCAGCTTCGCACTCCTGATTGATGTGATGTACCGAGGTGCGGTTCGTAACGAGGCTGCTTGGGACTTGATGGCCTTGGCCATTGTGCCTGGAATCGTCTCTCTGATGTATCAAGGCCGGCAGAAGACACTGGGACAGGGTTGGGTATGGAAGCTCACGCTCATCGGCTTCGTTGCGGGCGTCATCGGAGCCGCAGTCGCATTCGTTCTTACAGTGACACACGCCATGTGAGCCATCCCTTGTCGCACGCCCGGGCTCCACCGCCCCCGGCTTCACCTCCGACCAGTTCCATCCGCGGCTCGATTCACGGCGACCGCAGCTCCACTTCATAGATCCGCACGCTCAGCTTCCCCAGCTCGCCGCGGAAACTCGCACCCTGCGGCGTGATCGACCGGTCTTCGCCCACGACGTGGACACTCCGCGGCGCCCCGGGCAGCGTGAACGTGACCTGGCCCTCGCCGTCGCCGTTGTTGACCGCTACCAGGTAGAGCTTGCCGGCGTGAGTGCGGGCGGTCCAGTTGAGCCAGCCGGGCCCGTCGGCCGGGGCCGGGTCGCACGCGACTTGGATTTCCGGCACCGGGTCGATCGACAGCAGCACGGGCGCCAACGAATCGATCTCGGCGGCGACCCGCTTCAGGCCGTCCCACTGAACGTCGAACGACACGTCGGGGTTCCGCTTGACGTCGTACCACGAGTAGAAGACCAGCCCGGTCGCCCCTTCGGCGATGCACTGCCAGGCCATGCTGCGGACTTCGTCGAAGGTGGGCGTGTGCAGCTTCGGGTCCTCGGCCTCGCCCTTGCGGTAGTTGGCCCAGTTGTGCAGTTGCGGGACCTGCCACATGGGTCGGGCACGCTCGACCTGGCGGAACGTCTCGGCCGTCCACTGGGCGGCCATGGAGGCGGGCGACCGGCCGATCGGGTAGGGGTCGGTGCCGATCACGTCGAACGTGTTCAGGTAGGCGTCCACGTCGCGGTACTGGTAGAGCACGACCCAAGTGGGATGATGCGGATCTTCCTCGGCGACCCAGCGCTGATGGGCCTCGAGCTGCGGCATGAACCGCTGCGGCAACTCGTCGTTGAGATACCAGGCCAACAGCGCCGGGTAGTCGCGGAACTGGCGGACCCGCTCCCGGATGCGCGGCTCCTCGTCGTCCACGCTCTTGATGAACCCGGGGCAATACCGCGAGCCCGCGTACCAGTCTTTCACCGAGTAAATCACCTTCAGCCCGTGTTTGGCCGCCAAGTCCATCTGCTCCGGCTTCGGCGACCCGTAGGGCATCAGGCAGTTGAACTTGCTCTGGGCGTAGACCTTGACGTCCTCCTCGTTGATGCTGCTCCAGTACATGCCGATGGGGAAGAAGGGCTTGCCGTCGACCACGAGGCGGCGATGCTCGTCGATCGTCGAGCGCGGCTGGAAGTCGTCCGGCACGCGGACCAGGCGGTGCGTCGCCTTCTGAATCTCGTCCCCGTTCGGGCCCAGCAGTCGCACCTGTAGGTCGTACTCGCCCACGGCGAGCTGGCCGGTCGGGAAAGCCAGGTCGGTCGGCTCCTCGACGTCGGAAGCCGGCTGCGTCTCGGTCTCCCAGAGGACTTCGCCGTCGGCGCCGTGGCGAAGCGAGGCGTGAATCCGCAGCCCCTGCGGCTGGTAGTCGTAGTCGACCAGATCGAGGCGCACCCGGGCTCGTCCGGTGTCCGGCCCGGCGGCCGTGATCCGTCCACGATAGCCGGGCGAGAGAAGGGTCGTACGCATCGGCGGGTCGACGATGCGGACCACTTCCACGTCGTCGAACCAGGCCGTGCCGGTCATGCCCTTGCGCACGTAGCATAGCACGGTGAACGACGCGGCCTCTTTGGGCACCCGGGTGATGCTGACCGCCTGCGTCCAATCGCGCGTACCCTTCACGCCGCTTGGATACAAGCCGCCCAACCACTTGCCGTCCTTGCCCTGCCATTCGATCGAGATCGTGGCGCCGGATTCCGGGCCGGCAATGTCCTTCGTTTTGACCCAAACGCTGAACTGATACTTCCGACCCGGCTCGAGCGGCACTTTCTGCGACGCGAGGGAGTAGCGCTCCGGATCGTCGTTCACGTACTCGAGCGACGCTGCGCCGGTCCGCACCACTTCCTTGTCGATGCGGTACACCTGCGGCGGCCCGTACCAGGCCGCGGGCAGCGGGCGGCTCTCGTCGGGCCGCTCGAACGACGGGTTGACGACGAGGTTGGGGCCCGACGGGGCCGCGTCGTCCGAGGCGAGCGCCGCCGGCATCGAAAGACAAGCGAGACCGGCGGCGATCCGGATCGCCGGCAACGTCCAACGCGCACGACGGCCGAACAAGGACATCTTCGTGCTCCTTTCGTGGGAATCCAAAGCCGAGCCGCGCGGGGCTAGGTCCAGCCGTCGCGATGCACGCGATCCTCCCGGTATCGATCCTCGCGGGGGAGCGTTTCCGCCGGGTAGCCGAGCACGATCAGGCTGTGTGCGGCCACGGTTTCGGGAAGGTCGAGCAGCCCGCGGAAACCGTCCATGCGATCCCGGCGCGGATAGACGCCGGTCCATACTGCGCCGAGGCCCAGGGCATGCGTCGCCAGGAGCAGATTCTCCACGGCGGCCGCGCAGTCGACGACCCAATAGCCGGGCACCTGCTCGAGCGTGACGTCGCCGCACACGAGGATCGCCAGCGGTGCGCCCCGGGCCATCTTGGCGTAAGGGTTGATTTTCGGAATCTCGTCCAGAAGCTCCCGGTCGGTGATGACCACGAAGTGCCAGGGCTGGGTGTTATTCGCGCTGGGAGCGCTCATCGCCGCCGCCAGGAGCTTCTCGACGATCTCCTCCGGAACCGGCTTCTCCTCGTACCTCCGGATACTGCGCCGCGTATGGATCGCCTCCAAAGCATCCATGGGTTCTCCTCTTCCCTTGCCACTCGTCACTAGCCCCCATCTGCTCACGGCAGCTCTTTGATCCGGATGTTCCGGAAAAACACCTTCTCGCCGTTGCCGTGGGCGTGCAGGCCGATGCGGCCCTTTTCGTACTTCAGGCCCGGGTGCTCCTTGCCGTCCATGGGCTCGACCTTGTCCAGGTCGGCGTCGATGATCACCGCACCGTTGAGGATGACCTTCACGTGGCGTCCGTCGCAGATGACCTCCTCCTGGTTCCACTGGCCGGCCTTCTTCATGTGGCCCGTCTTGGCCGGGACCACGCCGTAGATCGAGCCGTGGTGCTGGTACGGCTTGAGCTTGAGGTACTTGGGGTGGTTGAGGTCGTTGTAGCGGGGGCCCGTGTCGTCGAGCACCTGGAGCTCCATGCCCTCGATGTGCGGCTGGCGGCTGATCTTCGTGCGGATGCCCACGCCGTTGTTCCCATTCTCCTCCAGCTTGATATCGAGCCGGAGGATGAAGTTGGCGAACTCCTTCTCGGTGAAGACATGGTCGTGGCCGTCGGCCTTGCAGATGAGCAGGCCGTCCTCGGCGTAGTAGCTATCCGTGCTTCCGGCGACGCCCACCCAGCCTTGGAGCGTCTTCCCGTCGAACAGCGGGACGAAGCCCTCGTCGATCTCCTTCTGCGACGGCCCGGTGGCCGAGGCCGGCTCGGCTTCAGCGGCATACAGTACGTTTGCCCCTAACAGCAACGCGGCAACGAGGCAAGTGAGACACATGGGTGGTTACTCCTTTCCAGCAGAACTCGGGAACGACGGTCTTCACAAGTCAACGCTTCTCGGCAACGTGCCATCCCTCGCCTCCCAGGATAGCCCGACCGGCTGTCGATGCAAGTCCCCGGGGAGCAGGCCGGCACCCCCATTCTGGCCGACCTCCGCGCGGCCCGCCGGGCGTGCCGAGGTTGCTTGTCATGGGCTGCGGGGAGGCTTAAGATGGCCGAGGTTCAACGGACTTGGGGCGGCCAGTCCGGCTTGCTCATGCGTTCGGCTGCACGGTCCGCGATTCCACTAACCGCAAGAGGCGAAGGAGAGGGCAATGCGAATTCCGGTTTCACGACTTGGATGCTGGAGGAGCGTCGTCGTTGCCGCGGCGATCGGCGCCATGCTCGTTGGCCGGGGAGCCCGTCGGCCGTTTGCGCAGCTCGCCGCTGCGGAGCCCGGGCAGCAAGTTGCCCGGCCCGCTGCGGACGACGAGCTGGCGAGGGACCTGATCCGGCGTGCCGGCGTGCGTCGGGGCGTATGCGCCTATTTGGGCGCGGGTCGCGAGCTGGCGCGCGAAGTGGTGCGTGCCAGCGAGCTTCTGGTGCATTGTCGCGCGCCGGAGCCGGCCGAGACGGCGCTCGCGGCCCAGGCGGAATTGGCCGAGTTCAGCATCGACCGGATGGCCATCGGGGCCGGCCCGCTGGAGAAGCTGCCCTACGCCGACAACTTGATCGACCTCGTCATCGCCTCGGAATTGAGCGCCGAGCAGCTTGCGGCGCTGCCGGTGGCCGAGGTCCTCCGCGTGCTGCGGCCGCAGGGGACGGCCCTGGTCGGCACGCGGATTCCGGCCGGAAGTCCCGGCGTGGAGCGGGAGAAGATGGAGGCGTGGGCACGGGCGGGCGGCACGGAGGAGGTCGAAAGCTGGTCGTGCGGCAATCAGAATTGGGTCCAGCTCCGCAAGCCGGCTTGGGAAGGCACCGACGATTGGTCCCACTGGGAGCACGGGCCGGATAACAACCCCGTCTCCACCGACGAAGTGATCAAGGCCCCGTACCTGACCCAGTTCCTCGAACACCCGATGTACATCGGCATGCCGGCCGTGACCACGGCGGCGGGCGGGCGCACCTTCCTGGCGATCGGCCACATCGCCCATCACCGCCGCGAATGGGACATGATGAACAAGCTGGTCTGCCGCAACGGCTACAACGGCACCATCCTCTGGGATCGCGACTTGCCCGACCGGCACATGGTCCACCGCTCCGCCTTCATCGCCACCCGAGACACGTTCTACATGATCGACGGCAATCGGTGTCTGCTGTTGGATCCGGCGACGGGCGAGGAGAAGGGCGAGATCCGCGTGCCCGGCGTCGAGGGCGAGTGGAAGTGGATGGCCATGAAGGACGGGGTCCTGTACGTGCTGGCCGGCGAGAAGGGCCCCGGCGCGGTCACCATCAAGGGCGATCGCACCTTTGGCGGCTGGAGCTGGGCCGACCTGAGCGTCGGCTACTATCGGCAGCCCCGCGTCCCCTGGGGATTCGGCAACACGCTGGCCGCCTACCGCGTCGACGAGAAGAGCCTCCTTTGGAAACATGAGGAGGAGAAGCCGATCGATTCTCGGGCGATGGCGGTCGGCGAAAAGAGGGTTTTTCTTTACGGCCCCGAGCAGCACTTGCGGTGCCTCGACGCCGACTCGGGCAGCGTCGTCTGGACCAACCACGATCCCGGCGTGCTGGAGCTGATCGAGCAGCCGGGGCGGGGTTTGACCTCGACGCCCGGCTTCCGGAGCTGCTCGATCGCCGTGGCCACGCCCGAGGCACTCGTCGTCCAGGGTCAGACCCGGATGAACGTCGTCGCGCTATCGACCAACGACGGCTCGCTCTTGTGGACCAAGAAGAAGGTCACCAACAACCCGAACGTGATCTACGTCGACGGGAAGGCGGTGCTCGGCGTGGGGCCCGGCGGGAGCCACGTGGTCGTCGATCCGGTCTCGGGCGACGTCGTCGAGGACCTCCAGTTCCGCAAGGTCTCCTGCACGCGCCTGACGGCCACGCCCGACTCGTTCTTCTGCCGGGGAGAGGGCACGCTCCGCTTCGACCGGGAGACCAAGCGGGTCCTCATCGACGGCGGCATTCGCCCGGCGTGCAACGACGGCGCCCTGCCGGCCGGCGGCATGCTCTACATCGGGCCGTGGCAGTGCGACTGCAACCTCCAGTTGATCGGGGCCTGCGCCAAGTGCCCGGCCGGCGATTTCCGCTTCGACCGCGTGGCGACCGAGGCGGAACGGCTGGAGCGAGGCACGGGCAACGTCGACGAGGTCGCCGCGTTCGAGATTTCGGAGGACGACTGGCCCACGTATCGGGCGAACAACCACCGCACGGCGAGCACGAAGGCCCGGCTGGCTCGACCCAAGCCGCAAGCATCCCCGGCGAAAACGCCCCCGGCGCAACCGGCGCGGCCGATCACGCTCCGTTGGCAGCACGCGCCCGAGCGGCCCTGCGTGCCCAGTGCGCCGACGGCGGCGGGGGGACTGGTGTTCGTCAGCGGCGAGGACGGGCGCGTCCGGGCCTTCGACTCGTTGACGGGCGAAGTCCGCTGGGCCTTCGCCACGCCCGCCCCGATCAAGATGCCCCCCACGCTCGCCGAGGGCCGGGCGTACGTCGGCGGCGGCGACGGCTTCGTCTACGCCCTGGAAGCGGCCACCGGCCGGCTGCTCTGGCGGTTCCGCGCGGCCCCGGTGGAGCGGCACATCATGGTCTTTGGGAACCTCTGCTCCACGTGGCCGGTCAACACGGGCGTGCTGGTCCACGACGGCGTGGCCTATTTCGCCGCCGGGATCATCGACTGCGACGGCACCTACGTCTACGCCCTCGACGCGAAGACCGGGAAGATCCGGTGGCAGAACAACGCTTGCGGACACCTCAACCCCGAACTGCGCAAGGGCGTCAGCGCCCAAGGCAACTTGACCATCCAAGGCGACCAACTGCTCCTGGCCGGCGGCAACCAGGTCTCGCCCGCCCGGTTCGAGCTGGCCACGGGCAAGTGCCTGGCCGCGCCGTTCGATCAGGGGCAGCCGAAGGCCAATGCCGGCCGGTTCGTGGGCGTGTTTGCCGACAAAGTGGCGATCGCCGGAGGCCGGGTGCTCTACTCGTCGCCGCGAAACGTGGCCACGAAAGGGAGCTTCGTCGCCTCGACCGATCGTGGTGCGTTCACACTTAACTTCGGCGGGGTTCCGCCGTCCTGGGACGACGATACGTTCGCGTTGGTCAATTTCCAGGATGGCAAGCTCGCCTGTTGCGACGCAGCAAGGGTGGCCGAGCGGATCGAGCAGGGATTTCCGTCGTCGCCCGGGGCCCGGCCGGGCCATTGGCGCGCCCTGGCCGACGTCTTCGCAACCGACGGCGCGGTCCGCTGGCAGTCGGACCTGAACGAGCCGAACAAGTTCGAGGTGCACTCGCTGGCCGTCTGCCCCGAGTCGGTCGTGGCCGTGGTGCAATACCAGAACCGGGCCCGGGCCCAGCCGCAGTGGGCCCTGGCGGCATTCAAGGCCGACGACGGCACGCCGATCTGGTTCTGGCGGCACGATCTGCCCGGCGAGCCGCTCCCCGGCGGGCTGCTGGTCGACCGGCACGGCCAGGTCGTGGTCACGATGCTCGACGGACGGGTCCTCTGCTTCGGGCTGGCCGGTGGACCGGCAAGCTGAACCTCGCTCCTTACGCACAGCGCCGCTTGCGGCTTCGCATCCCCCCGACGCACCGCAACCCAACCGGCCAAGCCGCAAGCGGCTCGAAACCTCAAGTCACAATCCCGCGATACTTGACCCGTGGAGATCCGGCAATGAGACCCGCTCGCAGACCATCCATGCCTGGACGTGCGATTCCGATTCTCGCCTTCGTATTGGCACAATGCTTCTCCGCAACGCCGGCCCCGGCCTACAACCCGCCGGTCGATACGGCCGGACCGCTGACCGTGCGGATCGAGGGGCCGGAGGAAGTGACCGAAGCCGACGTGCCCTTGCCCGTTCGCGTCGTCCTGGAAAACAAGGGGGACCAGCCGATCGAAGGGACGCTGGAGTTGGCGGTGATCGATCGCTGGCGGGCTCGGCCTGCCGGGCCGGTGCGGTTTTCGGTCGACGCCCGGAAGACGGCCAGCCTCGATTTCGAGGTCACCGCGGGCGAGGGGACGTACAGCGCCCACTACCCCATCCACGCTTACGCCCGCTTCGCGTCAGGGGGCCAACAACACACGGCTCATCCGATCCTCGTTCTCGAGACGAAGCTGCCCCAGCCGCCCCGTGCGGCCCCGGAGATCGTGTGGAAGCCGTTCACGATGCAGGAGGTCGGCGAGCTGGCGTTGTGGCGTCTGCCGGTCCATCGGTCGGTCGCCGCGGTGTTCGGTGAAGCGGCGAAGACCATGCCCGTCGGTTGGCAGGGGTCCGAGTCGCGATCGCACGGCGCGGTCGGCATCCGCTCGGAGACCTTGGACGGGCAGACCCGCTCGGTCCTGGCGATCCATCCGCCGTGGTACGACGGTCTGGTCGGCACGCTCCTGGTCGAGTTCCCGCTCCATTTGCCCAAGACGACTCCGCTTCGGCTCCGTTTTGCCAACGGCATGTCGCCGCCGGGCGAGAGCGACGGGGTGACGTTCCGCGTCCGCGTCGTCCGGCTCGATGCCCCCGAAGCCCAGCTCGGCGAAGTCGTGTTCGAGCGGCACGTCGACGCCAAGACGTGGCAAGAGGCGGAGGCCGACCTGAGCCCGTTCGCCGGCCAGAGCGTCCGGCTTCAACTCGAATCGCACCCGGGGCCGAAGAACAACACGAGCTGGGACCAGTCGTACTGGGCCGAGCCGACGCTGGTGGCCGGCACCCCGCCCGAGCCGCCCGCCTTTCCGCCGAACGACTTCGAGAAGTCGATCGTCCTGGGGACCGTCGGCAGCGGTGAGAGCCGCTACGAGGTTCACCTGTGGCCGCGCGACCGTGGACTGCTGAACGCCGTCGTCGGTTTCCGGCAAGGGGAACGAAGCCTCTTCTTCCGAGGCTTCGAGGTCCGCGTGCTGGGCGGCCGGATCGACGACGCCCGCTCGCCCTTTGTCTTGCAGGACGCTGAGCAAGACCCGTTCGGGCCCGGCTATGTGGTCCGCCACCACTTCCAGAGCGTTTACGGAGAATTCGACCTGGTAGGCCGGTTGTTCGTCGACCGGGGCGTGCTTCGGGCGAAGTTCCTCCTGGAAAACGTGCCCGAGCCCAAGCCCTGGCAGGCCGTCTACCTGGAGGACGTGGCCGCCGGATCGTGGAGCGAAGCGGCCCGGCAGGTCTACGCCGGTCACGGCAACGTCGTGCGCGAGCCGCAGTCGTTCCGGCTGGGCTTTGACGGGCATCGGCTGGCCACGTCGTTCGTGGGCTTTGATTTTCCGGGGGGGCTTTCGGTGGTCCAGGGCGTGGACGTGCCGCCAAGCGAGCTGCGCGTCGAGCCAGCCGAAAGGCACTACTCGCTCCACGTGCCGCACGCTTCCACGTGGACCTTCATCCCGGCGCAAAACGCGTGGGACGCCGTCAAGGTGTGGCGCGAGGTCAACGGCTTGAAGGCGGCCGGCGGCGTCGAGAAGGCGGCGGGTCGATTCGTGTTCGACCTGTGGGGCGGACGCTATGGCCAAAGCGCGGAGGCACTCGAGCAGGCGTTCCGCTACGGCCTGACCGACTCGATGGTCATGTGGCACAACTGGCAACGCTGGGGCTACGACTACCGGCTGCCGAACATCTATCCGCCCAACCCGCAGATCGGCTCGTTCGACCAAATGCAGGAGCTGATCGCGGCGTGCAAGGGGGCGGGCGTACCGCTGGCTCTGCACGACAACTACATCGACTTCTACCCGGACGCCGACGGCTTCTCCTACGAGGAAAACATCGCGTTCCACCGCGACGGCACGCCGGTCAAGGCTTGGCTCAACGAAGGCCGAGGGGCCCGATCGTATCGCTACCGGGCCGATCGGGTGGAGCCGTTCTTGCGGCGGAACCTCCACCTGATTCGCGAAGGCCTGGCCCCGACCGCCTACTTCATCGATGTCTGGTCGAGCGCCGGCCCCTACGATTACTGGGCGGCCGACGGCCGGTTCTTCGACCGTGTCGCGACGCGGAACTCCTGGGGCGAACACTTTGCCTGGATCCGCGATCTGTTGGGCGACGATGCCCCGCAGATCTCCGAGAGCGGCCACGACCAGTTGATCGGATGGCTCGACGGGGCGCAAACCAATCACCTGCGGGTCGGCCCGTCCGTCGGCGAGGGGCGCTATCGCTGGGCCGTGTGGGACTGGAAATGTGCCGACGCCGAGCGGACGCCCTGGTTCGACGCCGCCCATCACGACCGCTTCGTCCTGCACGGGTCGGGCTATTCGTCGCGCTATGAGGGGGGGCTCGACGCGCGCCTGCACGGCATGTACAGCGACGACTACCTCGCCACCGAGGTGCTCACCGGCCATCCGGCCATGGTCTCCGGGCCCTTCGGCCGCGACGTGGTCCGCAAGTACTGGCTCACGCACGCCGTCGCCCGGGCGCTGGCGCTGCGCACGATCGACGGGGTCGAGTTCGTCGACGACGACCTGCACCGGCAGCACGTGCGCTGGTCGGGGGGCGGCGAAGTCTGGGTGAATCGCGGCGAAGAGGATTGGAGCGTGGCCGGCGCGACGCTGCCGCAGTACGGCTTCCTTGCCCGGGTGCCGACCGACGGGGGCCCGGTAGAAGCCTCGATCGCCCGCCGCGACGGCGTGATCGTGGAGATGGCCCGGTCGCCGGAGCAGCTCTACGTGAACGGGCGCCAGGTGGTCGATCGAAACATCCCGATCCGCGTGAGCGCCGGCAAGGTGCACTACGCGGGCGACCGCAAGCTGGAGATGTCGCTTACGTGGCAGGCCGACGTGGCGATTCCGGACGGCTACCGGCCCTTCCTCCATTTCTGCGACAAGGAGGGGGAGATCGTGTTCCAGATGTCGCAGGACCCACGGGCATTCGAGGCGGAACGGCAAGGGACGATCGCCGCTCGCGGCTTCACGCAAATCCCCGGCAACCTTGCGCCGGGTGAGACGCTGGAGCTTTGCATCGGACTCTACCACCCCGGCGGCGGCGAGCGCCTGGCCCTGTCCGGGCCCGACGACGGCACGCGGCGAATCCGCATGGGCACGATCCGGCTGGAGGGCGAGGGCGAGCGGCTTACCGGCGTCGCCTGGACGCCGCACGAGCCGGAGCCCGACCCGCTCATGGCCCGGCTCAACCCCGACGGCAAGCCGATCGACTTCGGGCCGGTCGTCACCGTGGGCGCGTGCCGGCTGGCGCGCGAGGGGGACGTGCTCGTGGTTACACCCCTACCTCGGGAGCGCGGGCCGGACTTCCCGGTCGACCTGCGGTGGACGAAGCTCCCCTGGAAGCTCCCCCAGCCGACGCACGTGGAGCAGGTTGCCGAGGACGGGAGCGTCGCGGTCCGGTGGCCGGTCCGACGCGCCGGCGAAATCGTGGTGATCGAGTGCGAGCCGGGGGTGTTTGCGTATCGGTTGGTGCGGGAGTGATCTGGGGCCGGGCGAAGCCGCAAGCGGCGGGAACGATCAAGTCGTCTCCACTTGCCACTCGCCACTTGCCACTTGCCACTCAGAAGCTCCACAGCAGCGTGACGCTGTAGTCCACGTCGTTCGCCTTCGCGCCGTGGGGCGTGCTGTCATAGCGATCCAGGACGCTCAGCTTCAGGCTGAGGTTCATTTTCTCGTCGAGAAGCAGCTCCCAGCCGGCTTTGGTCTTGAGGCGGAAGTCGCGAAAATCGCTGACGTCGGGCGTGTAGTCGACCGTGGCCGTCAGCTTCTGGCGCGGGCTGAACTGGTGCTCGAACTCCGAGCCGAACGTCGCCTCCGGCACGTAGTCGTCGTCCGGACCGCCGACTTCGCGCGACCAACCACCACCGCACCGGCCCAAGAACGAGGTCTTGTCCGTGTCGATGAACTGGTAGCCCAAACCGGTGTCGATCGAGACGCGGACGTCGAACGCCTTGAACTCGTCGTAGTCGACCGTCCCGTGGGCGAACCACGTCCAGGGCGATTCCTCGAAGAGCCACTCGTACCGCCAATCGAGAAACGTGCGGTGGGCCGTCTCCTCCAAGTGGCTCGTGTTCTTGTGGTAGTCGAGGTCCAGCTTGAGCACGTCGTCTTCCGTCTTTCGCTTCGCCTCGACGCCGAACCGGAAGTTGAACCGCTGGCTGTTCCCCTCCGAGCCGTCCAGCCCGAGCTCGAAGTTGCCCTCCCAGATCTTCGGCGGCGGCTTGGGCTTGGGATCGACCACCTTGACGTCGGCAGCGGCGACGTCGGCATCGGGTACAGCCTCGGCGGCGCCGGCATCGGGCCAATCTGCCTGCTCCAACGGGGGGGCAGTCGGTTCGACCGCGGGCAGCCGATGGACTTGTGGGGCCGTGAGCGTCCCATAGTCCGCAGGAAAGCCCGGGCCCCATTCCGGCGCCGGGGACATCGGGGGGATTGCCGTATCCGCGGGCTCGGCATAGTACCCTCCGTATGGGTAGGGATACCCCCCGTAGATGTCCTGCGCAAGGGCCAACGGGCTTGCCAAGAGGGCCGGGACCAGGCTCACGAGCAGAAGTCGACCGATCATTCCCAGGTTACTGAGCGAAACGGGAACATTGCCAAGGGAAGAGGGCAGGGGCTGCGGACGCTATCAGAAAGCCGGGGGCCGATCAAGGTCGGTTGCCCCCTCTCTGAGCAAGCCGTCGTGCCGCCCGTTGGGGCAGGGTACCGGGTCGCTGCACGCTTGCCCGAGGCCCAACGTCTGGTCTAATGGGCCTCGGAGGGTCCCGGGGCGAGCCTGGGACGCCGCGATCGGGACGCCGCAACGACCTCGGAAGCCGTCGCCATGCCCAAGAACATCTGCGTCCACCTCGCCCCCATCCTGCTCGCGTCTCTCCCGGTCGCCATCGCTTCGGCCGAGGCCCCCGCCCGGCAAGTTGGTGTCGAGAGCCGCCGCCACGAGGCAACGACGCAACTTGCGGGACTCAACCTCGCGGCGCTGCGCATGGCGATTGTGGACTTGAAGGAGACTTTTGGGGCGAAGTACCTTAACGGGGACGAGTATCTCGAGCGATTGGACGCGTTGGCCGGGCCGTTCGAGCGCGCCCTGGACGGGGCGATCCGGGACGACGATGCGCTCTCTCAACTGGCCGAGGACTTGCTCGCCCTACGGCGGGAAGCGCTTCTGGCCAATCCGCTCTTGGACTTCGACCGCCTACTGCTCGTCAAGCGGCGTCCCTTCAACGGCGGCAAGCCGGGCAACCCCGACACGAGCTTCGGCTGGGACATGGGCTTGCCGCGAAGCTCGTTCGGCAATTCCAGTTTGCCGAAGGGCGTTTACGACGACGAGATCGCGATCCTTTCGCCGGTCGCGCCCGACGGCAAGCTGACCACGCTGTTTCGGCCCGCGGGCAACCGCTTCGTCGGCGACGTCGATCTCTGCTTCGACGCCGACCGGCTGCTCTTCGCGATGCGCGACGACCGCGGCTTCTTCCAGATCCACGAGATCCGCACCGACGGCACCGCCCTGCGCCAGGTCAGCCGCGGCGATCAGCCCGACGTGGACAACTACGACCCCTGCTACCTGCCCGACGGCCGGATCGTCTTTTGTAGCTCGGCCTGTTTCCAAGGCGTCCCGTGCAACAAGAGCCACGTGTCGGTGCTCTACCGGATGGAGGCCGACGGCTCGGGCGTGCGCCAGCTCTGCTTCGAGCAGGACCACGACTACAACGCGTCGCTTCTGCCCAGCGGCCGCGTGCTGTACCTCCGCTGGGAATACTCCGATCTGCCGCACTCCAACAGCCGGATCATGTTCTCGATGAACCCGGACGGGACCGGCCAGATGGAGCACTACGGCAGCAACTCCTACTGGCCCAACTCGATCTTCGGGGCCCGCGCCGTCCCGGCCGGCCCGAGCAAGTTCGTGGGCATTGTGGCCGGGCACCACGGCTCGCACCGCGAGGGGGAGTTGGTGCTGTTCGACGTCGGCCGCGGCCGCCACGAAGCCGGCGGCGCCGTGCAGCGGATCCCGGGCCACGGCCGGAAGGTGGAGCCGATCGTGCTCGACCAGTTGACCGCGGCAAGCTGGCCCAAGTTCGCCCATCCCTATCCGCTTTCGGACAAGTATTTCCTGGTCACCTGCAAGTGGGACGAGAAGGCGCCGTGGGACGTGTATCTGGCCGACGTGTTCGACAACCTGCTGCCGCTCTATCACGTTGACGGCTACGGGCTGTTCGAGCCGATCCCGCTTCGGTCCGTGAAGAAGCCCCCGGTGATCCGCGATCGCGTCGATCCCCGGCGAAGCGACGCGGTCGTCTATCTGGCCGATGTCTACAGCGGCCCGGGGCTCCGCGGCGTGCCTCGCGGGGCCGTGAAGCGGCTGCGGCTCTACACGCTCCATTATGCCTACCAGGGGATGGGGGGCCTGTTGGGGACCGTGGGCTTGGACGGGCCGTGGGACGTTCGCCGGGTGCTGGGCACCGTGCCCGTCGAGCCCGACGGCTCCGCCCTGTTCCGAATCCCCGCCAACACGCCGATCTCGGTCCAGCCTCTGGACGACGAGGGAAAGGCCCTCCAGTTGATGCGGAGCTGGCTGGTGGGAATGCCCGGCGAGCGGGTCTCGTGCGTCGGGTGCCACGAGCCGCAAAGCACGACCGCCGTCAATCTCGATTCGGTCGCCGCCCGGCGAGTCCCCTCGGAGATCGCGCCCTGGTACACGCCCGAGCGAAACTTCAGCTTCAAGCGGGAAGTGCAGCCGGTGGTAGACCGCCACTGCGTCGGTTGCCACAACGGCAAGTCGACCGAAGAGGGCGGGGCGATGCCCGATCTCCGCGGCACCGTGCTTCTCGACGACTACAAGTCCAATATCCCCGGCAACAGCGGCGGTGCGGGCGGGCGCTACTTCTCGATCGGGTATTTCGAGCTGTCGCGCTTCGTGCGCCGCCCGGGCATCGAGAGCGACCTGCACATTCTCCCCCCGCTGGAGTTCCACGCCGACGCGACCGAGCTGGTCCAAATGCTCCAGAAGGGGCATCACCACGTCGAGCTCGACGAGGAAGCCTGGGACCGGCTGGTCACCTGGATCGATCTGAACGCGCCCTACCATGGCACGTGGACCGAGGTCGGCTGGGACCCGGGCCCGCAACGCCAGCGCCGGCGCGAGCTGAGGAGGCTCTACGCCGGGGTGGACGAGGACCCGGAATCCCTCGTCGACGTCGAAGCGCCCCGAGTCGAGCCGGTGATGCCCGAGCCGGTGCCCGTGCCCGACGCACGAGACCCCGTGACCGCACCCGGCTGGCCTTTCGACCGGCTGGAGGCGGCGCGCCGGCAAGCGGCGGCCGGACCCGACGTCCGGCGAACCATCGATCTTGGCGACGGCGTGACCATGGACCTCGTCCGCGTTCCCGCCGGCGAGTTCGTGATCGGCGATACGCAAGGCGAGATCGACGAGCGGCCCCCGGCGCGCGTCCGCCTCGAGCGCCCGTTCTGGATCGGCAGGTGCGAGGTGACCAATCGGCAATACGCGCGATTCGCCCCCGGGCACGACAGCCGCTTCGAGTCGAAGAACGGCTACCAGTTCGGCGTCACCGGCTTCGATCTGAACGGGCCGGAGCAGCCGGTGGTTCGCGTGTCCTGGAATCGGGCGATGGCGTTCTGCGAGTGGTTGTCGGAGACCGCGGGGCTCGGCTTCACGCTTCCGACGGAGGCCCAGTGGGAGTACGCCTGCCGGGCGGGGACCGACTCGGCGTTCTTCTTCGGCGAGCGGGACGCCGACTTCTCCGCCTTCGCCAACGTTGCCGACGTGAAGCTCCGCGATTTCGTAACCCACCCGTACACGGTCTACGAGCCGCTGCCCGACCCGAATCGCTATGACGATTGGATCCCCCGGGACAACCGCTACAACGACGCCGGCCTGGTCACCGTCGACGTGGGCCGGTACCGGGCCAATCCTTGGGGCCTCCACGACGTGCACGGCAACGTGGCCGAGTGGACGCGGACAGCCTACCGTCCGTACCCGTACGATCCGGGCGACGGCCGCGACGACGCTCAATGTGCAGGCAAGAAGGTCGTGCGCGGCGGCTCCTGGCGCGACCGGCCCAAGCGGTCCCGATCGGCCTTCCGGCTCGGCTACCAGCCGTGGCAAGGAGTGTACAACGTCGGTTTCCGCGTCGTCTGCGAGAGGGAAGCCGGTGGGTAGCCGGGGGCCTTTTCGTGGACCCGCCTTCCCTGGAATATTCTCCTCGCAAGGGGGGGCGAATCGGGCTGCCGTTTCGCCCGAGGTGGCTCGGCCTGTCCACGCTTGACTGTTTCGCACCGGCAGTGCCGGAGAGCGGCGGAGAAATGCCCGGCGTTTCGCGCCAGGGCCGGTCCGTGCCGGAACGGACGCGCGGCATCGCGTGCGCGGGTCCGCGCCGGGGTGCGAGATGACCCGGTACGCGGACGATCTGGTGATCCAATGCCCTACCCGGGAAGAGGCCGAACGAGCCCTGGCGCTGGTGCAAGCGTGGACCGCCGAGCGTGACCTGACGCTGCACCCCACGAAGACGAAAATCGTGGACGCCGAGACGGACGGCTTCAAGTTCCCGGGCTACCGCTTCGTGAAGCATCGACGCTTCCCGCGGAGGAAGAGCCTGGCGAAATTCCGGGAGGCCATCCGCGGCAAGACGAAATGGACCAGCGGCCGGAGCCTCCACGCGATCATCGACGACGTCAATCGAACGTTGATCGGCTGGTTTGCGTACTTCCAGCACAGCGATCCGACCGTCTTCGGCGCCCTCGACGGCTGGGGTCGTATGCGATGGCGGAGTATCCAGCGCAAGCGACCGGGCCGGCGAGGTCGGGGCCGCGGCGCAGACCATCGCCGCTGGCCGAACGTCTGCTTTGCCGCGTTTGGGCTGTTCCGCTTGAAAACGGCCCATGCCACGGTTGTCCAATCCTCTCGAAGGTAAGACCATTGTGGCTCATCCGACTAGAGCGTATTTGGTTTCATGGATGCCGAGGATTTTGAGCTTGAGGAACTCGGGGGCGCGGAATCCGTAGGCTTGGCGTTTCATCGTTTTGATCTTGTTGTTGGTCCCTTCCAACGGCCCGGTGGAGATCGGGTACTCGTAGTAGGCGAGGATTCCTAACGCGTGGATTCGCAGGGTTCTGGCGAATTTGATCGGCATCCGGATCCCCGTCGATTCCGCGTCCAGGATCCAATCCATCAGCAACGCTTCCGCCTCCGCCCGGTTCTCTTGCTCCCAAATCTGGTCGAGCTCCTCCTTCAGGTGGTAAGCGATGGCCAGCGGTTCGTTCAGCCGCAACGCTTCTTCCAGACGCTGCGGCTCGTTCCGCGTCGGGTCCAGGTTCTCCGGCCGTTTCAGAAGCAGCCAGCGGATCCCCTTCAGCACCGACTTCTCCATCGTGTCGGCCAGTTGGTGGTACAACGCCCGGCGGAGATCCGAAAGCTTCTCGTGGTACAGCTTGATCACGTGGAAACGATCGAACACCAACGTGGCATGGGGCAAATGGGCCACGACCGCCTCGATGTAGGCCGGCGACATGTCCGTCGCCACCGCCTCGATCTTCGCGCCGCTGGCACGGAGCCGCTTCCAGAAGGGCTTCAACGCATCGCCCCCTTTGCCTTCGCCCACGTGAACCGCCGCGCCGCTCGCCAGGTCCATCACGATCGTCACGTATCGGCGCCCCTTGCCGGTGGAAATCTCGTCGATGGCGATCTGCTTCAGGTGCTTCAGCGTGGGCCTGCCGAACCGCCGC
>Ga0307378_10005197_pt1 | contig 18219 bp, 24 predicted proteins | sample UN1MG_FD_202238 | JGI IMG/M metagenome (GOLD analysis project Ga0307378, IMG submission 202238) | Soil microbial communities from Risofladan, Vaasa, Finland - UN-1 | ecosystem: Environmental > Terrestrial > Soil > Coastal area > Acid sulfate soil | place: Finland: Risofladan, Vaasa | collected... | reverse complement strand
ATACAGCTGCAATTGAACCAGTAAGAGACCACCGCCATCGCTTCCTTAGTACGGCGAGTATTCCGCCTACTATAGCAAGTAGGGCAATTACGATGGCCGGTATGGGCATACCGAATATGATACTTGGTACAAATGGAGGCATATCTCCTTTGCCAAAACCGCTGCCTACGTCACCAAAACCAATAGAATAACTGGCAGTTCCTAATAAACCAAGAAGTCCAGAAAAAATAGTCAAAATTCCTCCAATTATCGGTTTTTTCGTCTTACTCATAACGGTTCGAATCCCTCCGCTGCCACTTTATGATTATCCCTCAGCCGATTGGTTTCTTTAGCACCCTACCCGGTACGGTTACTTTCCCCTAAAGGCCACAACCAAAGCCCCCGGACCCAAGTGCACTCCCAGCGTAGTGCCCAGCCTGACTACTTTAATCGGCTGCTTAGTGAATATGGAACCCATACGCTCAGCCAGGGTTTGAGCTTCATCAAGCGTAGTGCTGTAGGCAACAGCTAAATCCTGAATATCTGTTGCATTTTTGACAAAATCAAATAATCGCTCTATGCCCTTAGAGCGGCTGCGGGCTTGACTGACCGGCACTACCTCCCCCTCTTTTAACGTAAGCAGTGGTTTCACATTTAATATTGAGCCTACCAGCGCCTTTGCCTTACCAATACGCCCACCCAAAAGCAAGTATTTAAGGGTGTCAATAAGACACAACAAATGGCTATTAGGAATGGTCTGCTTTACCTCCTCTACCACTCGTTGTAAATCAGCTCCTGTCTTAGCCACGGTGGCGGCAGCCATAGATATCAATCCTAGACCCACTGATGCTAACTGTGAATCAAAAACCTCAATAGGGCACCCCTTGTCTATCATCTCCTTACCCTGTAAGGCTGAATTACAGGTGCCGCTTAATTTACTGCTAATGTGAATAGAAACAATGCCATCAGCCTCGGGAGAAAGCTCCTGGTAGGCATTGACAAAATCCTGTGGCGAGGGCTGAATAGTGACAGGATGAGTAGGGCCGTGCAACAATCTCTGGTAGAACTCTTCGTCAGTGATGTCCACCCGTTCCCGGTAGACCTCACTCCCAAAGCGCACATATAAGGGCACGACTGTAATCCCCAGCTGTTGAGCTAGCTGGGGGGGCAAATCAGCACTGCTATCGGTAACTATCTTTACTGTCATGTTCCCTCCTTAGACCCTTGCTGAATTATAAAGCACTCACATACTTTGTCAATACCTATATGGGCTATTATATATCTAGGATAGCCGTATGGTAAAATATATAATAAGGTAATTTGATTAGATAGGAAAGCCTAGAAATGGCAGCTATTTTATCCAAGCAAGATATTCAGCGGTTACTACAGCAAGAGCCACCCCTAGTAGAAGGCTATGTTAATCTCAAGGAGCAGGTGCAGCCTAATGGCATTGACCTAACACTACGCAACATAGCCTTGCTACAGTCATCGGGTAAGATAGCCGCTATGGACAGCCACCGACTGGTGTCTGATTTAGCTCCGCTGGTATTTGACGGGTTGGGTTTTGTTGACCTGATGCCTGGTGCCTATATTATTACCTACAACGAGATTATCCACCTATCCAAGAATATTATGGCATTAGCCACGCCCAGGTCCAGCCTGCTCCGCTGTGGTGTTACCATAAACACTGCGGTATGGGACGCTGGCTACTCAGGTCGTTCTCAATCTCTCATGGTGGTCTATAACCCCCAAGGGTTTCGTTTGCAGAGGAATGCCAGAATTGTGCAGCTTGTTTTCCTTGAGCTAACCGGGGAGACAGAAGGCTACCATGGAGCCTATCAGGGGGAGAATATAGATTAATAGCCAGCCTCACCCACTCAGTCGTTCTCTCTGCAATCCCTTCTATGCCAAACCGACAATCCACGGGGGTATGACACAGCAATCTGTTACTTTTTGTAACCGAAAAGCATTAGTCACCGGGATTGTCAGTTCTCAACCTACAATCACGCTGGGAAGCCAAAGGACTACATTCGGGAATAACACACATACGACCAGAGTGAGCATCTGAAGGGCAACGAAAGGAATAATGCCTCTATAAATATCCAGTAGATTTACGTCATGGGGCGCAATTGCTTTTGTATAGAACAGGGCATAGCCAAAGGGTGGTGTCAGGAAGGACATCTGCAAGTTAACGCAAACCAGAAGGGCAAACCATAGAGGGTCAAAGCCGATATTGGTTACTATAGGGAGAAAAATAGGGATGATAATCATAAGGATGCCAATCCAATCGATAAACATCCCCAGAATGAAAAGGATAAGCAATATTAATACGAGTATGCCAAAGGGACCTATGGGCAGGTCTACCATGAGGGTCATTATCGCCTTGCCGCCCCCCCCAGCTATAAAAACACTGGTGAAGCAGGTAGCCCCGACTACGATGAAGAGAGCCAAACTTGTGGTCTTCAAAGTTCGTAGCCCCACCTCCTTCAGGTTTGCCAAGGAGAGCCGGCGGCGGGCAGCAGCCAGAATTATGGCACCAAATGCACCTACCCCGGCAGCTTCTGTGGGAGTAGCTATCCCCCAAAAGATTGTTCCCAGAACAGCAAGGATGAGAAAAATAGGGGGGAATATGGCTTTCATGCCAACCAAAAACTTGGTCTTTAGGGGTGCCATCCTGTCTTCAGGCGGTAATGCTGGTCCCAGGTGCGGCTGGATAGCACATCTCAGGGTAATATAAGTTAGATATAAAGCAGACAGAAGGAGTCCGGGGAAAATAGCCGCGGCGAAGAGCTTGCCTACAGAGAGACCTACCTCGGCGCCATATAGAACCAGCATAATGCTGGGAGGTATAAGGATGCCAAGGGTTCCCCCGCTGGCAATAGTGCCTGTGGCTAACCCTTTCTGGTAACCCCGATTAAGCATAGCCGGCAGAGCTATAACGCCGACACCAATAATGGCGGTAATCATTATCCCGGTAGAAGCAGCAAGCAGGGTGCAAATAGCCATCGTTCCGATTGCCAATCCGCCTCGTAAACGACCAAACCAGAGGTATATACCAGAATAGAGCTCCTCACCAATGCCTGAGCGCTCCATCATGTTACCCATAAAAATAAACAAGGGAACGGCGACAAGAATATAATTAGACATCGTGCCGAAAACACGGGTTACGAGCATAGGAAAGACCCCCAGACCCAGGGTAAAGTAGCCGAATATAATGCCTACCCCACCCAGGACAAAAGCAAGGGGAAAACCAACAAAAATGCCCAGTAAAAGGGAAGCAACCATTAATGCAGCAATAGCTTCAGGGCTCAAAGCTTCACCCCTTTGACAGCGAGGGTTAAGCTACGAATAAACTCTGCCAGACCTTGAAGTAAGAGGAGGAAGGCTGCCAGAGGTATCACCATCTTAAACCAATATAGAGGGGGAGCCCAAGCACTAGCGGTATGCTCACCTAACGCCCATGAGGTCAAGGCATAATCCAGTCCGCCCCACAGAATAGCCCCAAAGAACAAAAAGAAAAGCGCCAGGTAGCAGATAGAATCAATAATTGCCCTCGTCCTCAGAGAGAGATGCGAATAAAGGACATCAACACGGACGTGTCCTTTATGGAGAAGGGTATAGGCTCCTCCCAGCATGAAGAATGCGCCATAAAGGAAGTAGGACACCTCAAACCCCCATAAAGTAGGGGTGTGGAATGCATACCTCATAACCACATCATAGACAACCACGCCAACGAGCAAGTAAACGAAGTATTGAAAAATTTTCCCGCTCCATTCGGCTACAGCGTCAATGAAGTTTAATAAGGCTTTAACTCTTCCCATGGCCAAAGCACTTTCTATTAATACCAAGCCTCAGACAGGTATTCAACCCATCCGAGGCCTGACTGATTCCTTGCCGAAAAGCCCGCAGCTACTACTCCTCCCCAAAGATGCCACTAATCCTCAGGATAAAGTTTATAGTCTCCCCACCTTTCCCAGGTTCTGTAATCCTCCCTGAAGTCTCTCTGCGACTTGAGCACCCTGGCGTAGAAGGGGTCTTTAGCTGCCTGTTCATCTGCCAATCTATTCGTTATCTCCGAAATCTTTTCCATTGCTTCCACATCCAAGACAGTTATTTCGGTACCATATTGTTCAAATTTCCTGAGATATTCTGCGTTTGCCCCTTCAAGGTGAGCCATATGGTCTACGATAGCTATTTCCTTACAGGCGGCTTCAAATATGGCTTTTAAGTCATCAGGTAGCTCATCCCAGGCATCCAGGTTTACAATGGTCTCTAACATAGCCGATGGCTGATGCCAGGACGGCAGGGCAACATACGGAGCAATCTCATGGAAACCTGATGGCCAATCTACTGCTGGTGCACTATACTCAAATCCATCAATTAGACCTGTCTCCATTGATGTATAAATCTCCCCACCGGCAACCAGTATCGCTGAAGCGCCCAATTCCTCCACAACATCAGCACACATACCGGAGACTCTCAGGTTCAGCCCCTCGAAGTCTTCCAGTGAGCGTACTGGTCGGTTAGTAAAGAATCCGAACTCGGGACCAATAAGTCCACCGGGGAAGGGTATAATATTGTAGTTAGCATAAAGTTCCTGCCACAAATCTATGCCTCTGGGGGGTCCATAGAGCCATATAACCCACTCCAGCTGCATCATCTGATTAGGAATGGATGTGAAAAGCTCAAAGCTGGGCTCCTTGCCACGCCAATAACCCGGCCAGCTATGGGCACACTCCACGCCCCCCTTACTTACTGTATCAAAGACCTCCAAGGCGCCTGTTATAGCTCCAGCGGGATAAGGCTCAATCGCCAGGCGTCCGCCACTCATCTCCGCAATCCGATTACAGATAGCCTCAGCACCCTCCGGATAGAAGAACATTCCTGTTGGCCAGCTTGTTACCATTCTCCAGTTTATTACCTCGCTGGATGAAGAGGCAGCCTCCTCAGATGCTGGAGCTGGAGAAGCGCACCCTGGGCTCATAGCCCCCAGCGATAGTATGCAGATTACCACCAGAGCAATCACACCAATAACAACTCTCTTCTTACTTCTTCCCATTTCCTCTCCTATCGTATTAATAATAAGGACAAGATAAATATAGTTGAATGGATTACTTACCTTCCATTTTCCCCCCTATCGTATTAATAATAAGGGCAAGATAAATATAGTTGAATGGATTACTTACCTTACCTCAGGAAAAAACTAAACTAATATATGTATCTTCAATATATTAACCCAACCCTATGGGAGATTTCAAGTAGGTGGGCTAATCCAGATAGTTTATTCGGGATGAGGGTCTTTTCTTTATGTCAAGTTCAATGCCAGCTTGCCTAAACAGGTCTATGAAGGCATTATCGTTATATCTGCCAAAGCTAACATATCGCTTTATCCTGGCATTCACCAGCATCTTGGCACACAGGACACAGGGGGTATGGGTGGCATAGATAGTGCTCCCCCCAAGGCTGACACCGTGAAGGCTAGCCTGAATGATTACATTCTGCTCAGCGTGAATACCACGGCATATTTCATGCCTTTCTCCCGAGGGTATATTCAGCTCATCCCTCAGGCAACCAAGCTCAAGGCAGTCCTTAAGGCCAGAAGGGGCACCGTTATAGCCTGTAGCCAGTATGTGTTTATCCCTCACGGCTACTGCCCCAACATGATGCCGTCGGCAGGTTGAGCGCTCAGCTACCACCGAGGCAATCTTCAGAAAATAGTCATCGGTATCCGGTCTAGGTAATGTTTTCATTTTAATTTAGAGATAATCCTTTTCACTTCCTTTTTCAGATTTTTTAAAGAGGATTCGTTTATGACAGCAAAATCTGCCATAGCGATAGGTCCGCCCTTATTAATATTCTCTACTTCTGCCCTATCCCGACTGGAAGCCTCGTCAAGTGTCAGAGCCCGGTTTAATCTGGTGGTCAGCCGAGCATACCTTGTTCCTGGTGATGCCCAAACAGCGACTAGATAGAGGTCTTCGCCACAATATGTTTTCAGAAATGTATATTCCTCCCAGGAGTAAAGACCATCAATTACCACATCCGAAGCTTTCCGGGCTAAATCAATTTTAGATAGATTTAATATAGCATAAGCAGACATTCCGTATTCCTGTCTCAAGAGTTCCCTGATGTGGCGCTCGTTTTCCTCACTTAGCTGTAAACCCCTCTTCCTTAATTCTTCGTCGGTTACATCTCCGAATCTTATCCTTATAAAGCCATTCTCCTCAAATATCTTTGCCACCTCCGATTTGCCAGCGCCAGTCATGCCCACAATTGACACCACTTTCATATTAACCACCTATTAACCACCTATACGGGCTCTATTATAAGAAAATACCCGACAAATAACAATAGGTTATATCATTTATCTATCTCACCCCGTTTATCCCCCTCTCCTTCAAAGGAGAGGGGTAAGAGTGGTTGTTGAAGGGGCTTCGCCCCTTCAAACTTCCATTTATAAATGAACCCGCTAATAACCTGTGCTATAATTGAGCTAAGGAGAATAGTGAGAGTTAGAAACGGAAGAATAAAAATGATATATGCTAGAAGTACGACGAAACACTGGTTTGAAGCATACATGAAAAAATATATACGGGAAAATTCCGTAAGACGAGGCATGACGCCATAAAAGCTGCGTGGAATTTCTTTTGTGCCTTTAATGAAAAACCTATATCTGAAAAAGCCGAATAGCGGTTTGAGAAAAATATTGGTAAAGTTAGCTTTTAATAAGAATTAACCTTTCTGTGTAAGCAGAGGGGAAAAGGGATGTCAGCGTTGCACCATAATGAGAGAAATGCCTGAGGTTACTAATTTAGCTGATAAAATGGAAAACCAGCTACCAGCCGAGCTGGTCAATTTTATGCGGGTAGCTGGTGGAATAGCCACTAAACAAGGGCAGAGCTTATACCTTGTCGGCGGTGTGGTTCGTGACCTGCTTCTGGGGAAAGCTAATTTTGACCTTGACCTGGTAACAGAGGGTAACGCCATAGAGCTAGCCCAGCAGTTAGCTGAGATAAAGCTGGGGAAAATGACCGCCCACCCCCAGTTCAACACCGCCAAAATCAAGTGGAGTAAATGGAGCGTTGATTTAGCCACCGCCCGAGCAGAAAGTTACGCCAAGCCCGGAGCTCTACCTACAGTGAAGCCCAGTTCTATTGAGAGTGACCTTTCTCGCCGTGATTTCACCATCAACACCATGGCTATTTGTCTCAATCTCAACCGCTACGGGGAATTGATTGACCTATATGGAGGCAGGGATGACCTTGAGCGCAGGCTTATCCGCATCCTACACGAAAGAAGCTTTATTGATGATGCCACCCGCATTTGGCGCGGTGTGCGCTACGAACAGAGGTTAGATTTCCAGATGGAGAGGAATACCCTTGAGCTACTCAGGCGAGATACACCAATGCTGGATACTATTAGCGGCGACCGAATACGGTATGAGCTGGAGTGTGTATTTCAAGAGCAAGAGCCAGAGAAGGTGTTACGCCGTGCTGAGGAACTCAATGTGCTCCAAAGGCTGCACCCATGGCTAAGGGGTAACAGCTGGCTGGCTGATAAATTCAAGGCGGCTCGGAAGCGAGCTTCCCCAGGCTTGCCACCGTTTGGGCTCTACATAGCCCTGCTGGCTTACCACCTGAGTAATGAACAAAGCGAGCATCTGATTTCATACCTTAGATTATCTAAGGCAGTAGCTCAAATAGTGCGAGATACTGCTTATATTAAAACCAAACTCAAGGTACTGGCTACCCCTGAACTTAGCCGAAGCAGTATTTATCGCCTACTTCACAGCTATTCTTCGCCAGCTATTATAGCCAATCTACTAGCCAGCGAATCGCCGGTGGCTTGCCAGCATATAGAAATCTTTCTCAGCGAGCTACGTTATGTCAAATCGGTGCTGAATGGCAACGACCTAATCAGGATGGGTGTTCCCGCCGGTCCATATATTAAGGAAATTCTACAGCGACTACACCAAGCGAGGCTGGACAGAAAAGTAACCAGCAAGCAGGGTGAGGAGGAGCTAGTTAAGGAATGGATAGCAATTTGAGGAGGCAATAGATGAAACACATAGTTTTAGCCATTATGATTATCGTGCTCGGGGTCTCTTCCGCCTGTACGAGGGCTCCATCTCTTGGCGAAAAGGTTAGCGACAATGCCCATGCACTCTTGATTTACAGCGTACAGGTAATAGACAAAATTGACCAAGATACCCCTCCAGAAGGGGAAGTTTACTTAGTTATCAAATACGAGGTTGAAAACCTCCAGAGTCATAACGACTCTCTTCAGCAATGGAACAATCAAATTATATTAAAAACAAATACAGAGAGCTACAAAGCCACTACCATCGGTTCTCTAGATAGCCAATTGTGGGAAACGTCCTTGTTACCAAGAGAAACGAAAGTGGGTTATATAGCCTTTACAGTGCCAGAGGAGAAGCATGATTTCAAGCTGACTTTTACCTTCCCAATTTCTAAAAATGAGTTGACCTATGAGCTTAACCCTATAGATAAAAGAATTAGCATAAATGTTGACTATGTTTTTTCAAGGCTGGAACAGATAGAAAGAACGCAAGAAATCCCGTTAATCGGTGGGGTCCTCGCTGCATCGTCTAAGGCACCCATCAGATACACAGGGACGGTATTGGTTGCTGAAGAAGAAATACCTCAGTTATTGGAGCAAACTAAGAGCCTAAGCGAGAATGCAAAAAGAAAGGTAATAGAAGATTATTTGTTAGCCCACGGGCACTGCTGCTTAGAATAAGAGGGAAAGTAACCAGCAAGCAGGGGGAGGAGGAACTGGTCAAGGGGTGGTCCAAAGTTCGCTGAGAATCAAAGGCCAAGCCCCTCTCCATTGGGATAACCATTCCTTCTGAGCAATACTAGCTCCGATCCGCCGCATTTTATTGTTAGGGTCATGCGGCTTATTGCCTCGTCTCGGTGGTGACTTTAGCCAGTGTTCAAAGATGTCCTTCAGCTTCTGGTTGAGTTTCGCAGTTGGAATGATGTAATACTCTGGCGATGTCTCTACACCTTTCAAATCTACCAAGACTGTAAAATCTGATTTATCGCTCAGATTCATGAAGATAGCCCTGTCTTTTTTACAAATCCAAACCCAACTGTCAGATGCCTTTGTCTTCGTTTTTACTCTGATATTCAGTGCATTCATACCATTGGTCGCCAACACATCAAAGCCTGGGGTGTTTCTTGGTGCCGGAGCTGCAATTATGTCTCGCCTCAACAATTCACCAACTACCAAGTATTCACCAGCATTACCGGTTATGGTTCCCTTTCCCTCTTTTATCCTTCCCATTCCAACTCCTTTGTGCCAGAGATTTTTACCAACCCCTTACCCTTTATCCCTCTCCCCTTCAACAGAGGTAACCAAACCTGATTCTTCCGAAGTGCTTCTAACCGTACGTATTCCCAAGGACGTATAAGGCATGGCTGCTATTTTTCTCATTATTCATAGAACTGTCCGAGCCGCCTATATCCGGGAAGCCCTGATAGCTATTTGTTAAGTACGGCACTCAGGTGGTGGGGGTCACCCCCTTGGGGGTCTATTACAGGAGGTAATGAAATGAACGCACAGTTAACTATAGCATATCGCCGAATATGTGTGCCAGCGATGCGGATTGACAATTTGAAATCCTGCTTGGTTGTGCTAAGCCAGAAAACGACAGAGGGAGGAGCCAATACTTGAGGAAAGCCAGGCTGACGAAAACCGAGTACATAGGGATGGGGTGGTGGGTGACCCCAGGCCAGTCCTGGAACGAGTGTAAACAAGGGGTTTTCACTGTGGTATACAGCTATGGTATACGACCATGGTATACAGAAAGGAGGTAAGTGATGACGACTGCGAGAGAGCGATATGAAGCTAAGACTAAGGTGGTTACCTTTAGGGTCCACCAAGAACTCTACGATGACCTGGCGAGGGTCAAGACGAAAACCGGTCTTTCTTTTGCTGACATTGTTAAGCTGGGAGCCGGTATTGCCCGGGACGAGATAGAAGCCAAGATTGCTGAGCAGAATGATTTGCAAGGAAAGCTAAGGGATCTCAGAGAAGCGGTGCAAACTGAAAAGCAGAAAGTAGCAGATATAGCAGCAAAGGAAAGGCAGGAACAGCTTGTGAAACTGGAACATGAGATACAGGCGTTCCGTCTCTTTGACCTGGGGTGGAGCATTGAGGAAGTCAGGTTTAAGCTGGGAATGAGTCAGGCGGAGGTTTCACGGCACTTTAAGGAATGGGGTGAAATGAGAGGAGAAAGGGAGAAGGTTCAGGACGAGCTTCTCAAGAAATGCTTGAGAAGACATATTACCGTACTTCAGGAGCAGATTCTCTGGCGCGCCACTGGAAGGGCTCTTGAGGAAGCGAAGATACAGCTGGAACACTGCCGGCGTATGCTCATGGACTCGTATAAATTGACCGAAGAAGAAATATCTTTCCTTCTTGCAGAGTATTCGTATCTCACCTGAACCCTGTCCTTCCCGGCACTTCTTCAAAGGTCTCAAGTTACTTTAATGTGACCTGTGGATAACAATCTGGGCTTTTGTTTCTTACTCGATTCACCACTTAGTATTGTCCCAGCGAAAAGACCACGCTAAGTATTTAATCGGTGGGGATACGCTGGTTAAGTTTCCCTAGTGGTTGACCTTAGCCGCATCGAATGCAGTTTCTTGTGGACTGCCTCCATCTGAGATACCTCAGAGTCGAACTGGCCGCTGAGCCACGTCATAGTGTCGAAGTATTCCTCTCCTTAGGGTCACTGATGGTCTTCAGTAGCTTCGAGTATCCATGTGTGCCACCGTAGTCCTCAGGCAGACACACTCGCGCTCGAGCCAAGCAGGTCGCCACTTGCTAGGATCACGTGGCATAATATTTTGTCCTCGAATACAAGCTGGTGTCCAGCTATCGCCAAAGTCGTACTCATACTGAAAGGTGCTAGCCCTATTCGTCACTGCCTGGCTGAGTTTTGCCAGCTTTGAAGCACGCATAAACACAAAATCGAGGGCGGGGAGGGGGAGAAAAATCGTGATATAATAGATCCAATAATTACAAAGTGGATATAAGTCGTAGCGACAAAATGCGACGAGACTCTAGCTAACTCAGGAGTCCGATTTCAACCGCAATCGTATTGTGAGGTTCAGGAACTCGCCCTCGTATTTCTGAATCAGCCCTTCATCGGCGAAACTAAAGTATTTATTTGCGCCAATTACGATATGGTCTAGCACCTTAATCTGCATAAGCATACCCATAAACACCAGGTCTCTGGTAAGCCGTTTATCAGAGCGGCTAGGAGCAGGGTCACCTGAGGGATGGTTATGAACAAATATCAGGCATGTAGCGTTAGTATTGATGGCACTCTCCACAATCTCGCGGGGGCGAACAGGTGCGCTGTCTACTGACCCAATAAAGAGGTCAGCAACCTCAATAATGCGATTCCGGTTGTCTAAATAGATAACCTTAAATACCTCATTTTTAAGGTCTCGCATGGAGTAGTAGAGATAGTCGAAAACGTCATCGGAAGATGGGCAAGCCGGCTTGTTAATGATTTGCTGTCTCATGAGTTCGGTGGGCAATTGGTGCAGTAGCTCTATGAAAAACATGCAGCGGGGCGCAATTCCTATCCGCTCGAGTTCATGAGGAGAAGCCGACATGAAGCCCCTCAGGCCGTGAAACTCTTTAATGGACACCTGCGCGAGTTCCTTTGACTCCTCCGAGGGTAGACACAGGCTCAAAACCAGTTCAATGATGTCTTCCTCGTCTAGACTCTTAAGGCCTGACGTAACAAACCGCTTTTGCAGCTTGGACAAGGATGTCCCTGCTGGGGCTGGTGAAGTCACTTTTTCCCCCTGGCTTAGCACTAACGTGCTCCCCCGTTTGAAGAAAGTAAACTTGTGGTGCAATGAGATGTCAAGCACCTCACTAGCGGTGTACTGGTTAATCTGATAAGTACAAATAGCCAGCATATTGTACTTCGTAATGATATCGTTCACTTCAGCTTCATACTCAGCGAATCTCTTTTTGTCCCTCTTGCCAAGCCAAGCAGTATCACCCGTTATCCTCATTCCATCATAACCCGCTGCGAGTGCTTTTTGGAGTTTATCTATACATGCTTCAAGAACCCTCCGAAGGTCAAACACACCGTCTTTCAGATACCATTCTCTATACGGGATTATCTCTATCTGTTGCTTTTTCTGATACCGGGCGAAACCAGCGGTAGCCTTTTGCATTGCCCGTTTGTGTTTTTTGCATTCCTGTTCACTGAGAGATTCTGGGAGCACCCACATGCAAAACTCGTTATTGTCTAAACCGGCCCTGAAGTATGGAACCAAGGTGTCCAACAGGTTCTGTCTGCTGTCGTAGAACAGGCAAACATGTGTACCCCAAGGTACGGCACCTAATACATCAATCCCTGTTTCTCTGGGCTGTCCCTTCATGACCTACTCCTTCGTCAGAAGGTTACCACACCACCAGATCATCAACTGCGATGTCACCCGACCTGCTGAACAAGCACCTGGTCGTTCGAAATTCTTATATCCGCAATTTAAGTCATCCTAATGTTGTTAGCACACATAGCGGTCTCGTAGCAAAGTTACTCCCGCCGTGGCATAATTGTCAATTTTGCAACCTCATCTGCACATTCGGCAAACTGCAGCGCTAGCAAGATCCTTTTGATATTCTCTGACCTTGGCGATATCTTTTACCTGGACCACCCGGATATCCTCAGATAGTCTGGATAAGATATCATGGTAAGCCCCGATAAAGAGGATGCCCGTCTCGCCTTCGCCTAAAGTCACTTCGATTCTCTTTGCAATGAAATCATCGCGTTGCCTCAGCAGTCTGCCTTGAGCCACTTTGTACCTGAGAGACCAAACCTCTTTCTCCTTCGGCGATTTGGAGTGAGCTATTTTCGCTATATAGGCATACTCTTGCTTCACCAGAACGAGGTCTTCGGTCTTTACCAACACTGCCCCCCGCTGCAGAAGCTTTCCTATAATCTCATAGTTCTTGCTTCCCTGGCTGATACCCTCTCTAATAATCCTGATCCCGTCTGCGCCATTGGCCACCATTCCATCCTGATAGATTTTGAAACCCTTCACATTCATGGCATCAAAGAATTGACCAATAGAGTCCCAGAAACTGGACACAGCCCCTTTGTGCTTTTGCCACACTTCCTGCCCGAACTCAACCTTTGCCGTTTCATCCAGAGCTGAAGCCAGGGAACCCATGTCGGCACTCATGTGAAGGATAGGCACAAGATACAGTTCCCTCATCGTTTCCCACCTTCCTGTGCTGCCTGCCTCTGTTTACTTGGGATATTGCCCAGCTTTTCTACTGCCGCCCCGCAACTGGGACAGAATTTGTAGAATTTCCAGAAGCGCCAGCTTGCTCCGTATCGGAAGCACTCTACCATCCAGGGTTCACCACAATTGGGACAGTAAGCAGCCACACTACTGATGGCAGCTCCACACCCAGCCACTTGTTCCATGCTGTCTCTGTCCCTCCGCTTCAGCCTTCCTGCGTTTCGCCACGCTTACGTAACTTTTTTCTCTCAAAACCAATAAGGGTCCCTTCGCTATCCAGACAAACCTCATAAAGCCCTAACACGTCCATAGTATCCGGGATAGCCTTTCTCTCCAGTGCCTCCAGTGAGACCACCCATTCCTCATCTTTCTTAGCCAGGCCGATAACCGCGTTGACGGTCAACTTGCTGAGGCTGGCAAACTCCTCTTCCGCCTTCTTGATTAGCTCACTTGTATTCATACTTCTATCCTCCTTTTCAGCCACAGACTCGCACCACGGATAGCCTGCCTGGCTATCGCACTGGTAAATATCTCTAACTCACCTTACGCCAAAGGTTCAAATGTTCTACCCTTTAGCTTCCTCCTGCCCCGTGGCTTCAGTAGTCTTTTCTTCAGAACCCCCGGTGGTTGGCTTCTTCTCAGCTTTAGTTGTTGTCTTACCTCGTTTTAAGAATGCCTTAATCTTCTCTACTATTCTCATCACACACCTCTCCTATTTCAAATCAAAATCATTCCCCGCCACTACAAGACAGTGGTTACAGTGCGATCGGATTTATGGCACAAGGCGGCGACCTCACCTTCTGGAGCCATGGGCATCTTCTTCTGCCGGTACTCTTCTGTAGCTATCGCTCGCTGTGCTTCGTCCCAGTCCTGCCAGATGCCATACTTCAACATGGTCTCCATGCCGGCGAGAGCAGCCCTTAGCTTTACGCCCAGCAGAGGAATGCCGGCCACGTGGATGATAAGGTCGGCATCGAGCACTAGGCCCTTGTCCAGCACCCTGTCCAGAAGGTCTACCAGCGTTGCATGCGTATCTCGTGTGGGCTCCATCTTCTATTTAATAACCCCGCATTCCTTCTTTACTTCCACTCTTCCCTTACCTTTACAGGTCAGGCAGTAAACTCTGCTATCAATCACTTTTCCTCTTCCCAAACAATCGGGGCATAACACACTTGGCTCCTTTAAGGTAACAACACCCTTACCTCTACAGGCATGACAGGTAAGCAGGGCATAAGGATAGACATTGGGCTGCATACCAGTCCCTTCACAGAAGGCACAGGTAATAATAGGCTCCTCCACATAAACTGTCCCCCTTCCAGAACACACCTGACAAGTGCTAAAAGGAAGTTTGAAGGAACGGCGAACTTCTCCTCTTCCCTGACAAAAGCCACATTTATACAGCATTAGACTCCACCTTTACATCAGGAGTAGCTATAGTCGGTTGAGCCACAAAACTGTAAGGCGGCCAGGGGCCGGAGAAGTGAACCGAGAAGCCCTCCGTGTTGTTGATTTTCTCCAGCTCTACTCCCAGATTGCTCACCTTCTCCCTCGCTACCAGACACGAGAGATTCAGTAGCATTACTCTATTCCTGTCTGCCTTCTTAGTCTTTTCCACCACGATATCATCACAATGACCCTTAATTCTCCTGTAGAAGTCCGTGAACCATTCACCGGCAAGCCTTTCTATCTCAGCCTTCACCGCTCTTTCGACCTTCTGCTTATACAGATATGCCATCCCCGGCGATTTGGAGGCCATCTCTTCCCTGATTTTACGAATCTCCTGGCTTTCATCTGAGATTTGCTTTACCACTAAACCCGGGGCATAGAAGATTTGCACCCCATACTCGTCTCTACCCTTTATCCTCTCCATTACGGCTTGAAACCGATCATGGTCTCCCTTGAGCCAGTCCTTCACTACTCGGTCGGGGGAAATGACCTCGTCTTTTGACTGTAAAATGGTGTCGAAGCCCATAGGGATCACGGTGCCAAGTGCTTTCTTTGCCTCGTCCAGAACGCCCTGATGCGTCCTCACCCACTTCTTCACGGTCTCCTCATCGCCGGATTGATACGGCTCGGCAGGACAGCTATGGACGACGGCACAAAAGCCCCCGCAGGGGATGATGTATACTTCTCTGCCTTCTATCCCTATAGGACCCAGACTGACTGCCTTTATGCCGGCAGCGACTCCATATATGTATCGCCCTCTATCCTCCATTTATCATCTGCTCACTTGGCACACAAAATCTGCAAGTTTCCGGTAGCTGTCGATGACGTCACATCGAGGATTATAACTAAAAATTGACTTCCCCTCGTGCCAGGCTTTGGCCAGGTCGACCCTTTTCCGTATCTGAACTCCGGCCATCGCATTCCAGCAGGCTTCTGATACCGGCCGCTTCTCCCGTAACTCTGCCAGGACTCTCTCTGACACCGAGTTAGAAGTCACCATGTTGGGTACAATAGCCACAATCTCAATATCCGCATCCAGGATATCCTTCAACTCCCGCATCTCGGCTTCCAGTGCCTCTATCCCCCGGATTGATGTATCTTCGGCTTGAATTGGCACCAGCACCCTCCCGGCGGCAAGAAGAACGCTATCCGCCAGGATATTGACCGCCGGTGGCGAATCTATCAGGCAGAACTCGAAATCGGCTGTGAAGGATTCAAGCACTTTCTTAAGCCTGGTTTCGCCAGCCCTCTGCACCACCAGCTCGTCCTCGAGCCGGATGAGCGACTCATGTGCCGGCATTACCCAGAAGTTCTCCACCGGTGTGATAAACGCTTTTATCTGGTTCACCGTCCCCCTCAGTATAAGGTCAGCAAGAGGGAAATCGCTGCGTGTGTAGAAGGCTTTAAGGCCGCATCCTGCCGTAAGGTGCCCCTGCGGGTCAAAATCAACAAGAAGCACCTTTCGCCCCTTCTCGGCGAGTGCCGCTCCGAGGTTTATCGTGGTGGTTGTCTTGCCCACCCCTCCCTTCGGGTTAGCTACCGCCAGCGTATATCCCTGTCCTTGTCTACTTACCATTTCCCCGCTCTTCGGTTTCCTCCTGCCACTTTTCTGGGTTGATTAGTTTGTCTATAACATCATCTACAATTTCGTCCAGCCCGTCCCTCACTGCCCGAACTGACTCGGTTATGCCCTGTTGTTCCTTGATTTCTTCAAGGGCAATATCAAGCTCCATCAGGGCTTTCCCCAACCTCTCACACTCCTCCTCAGTCAAGCTCCCACCCTCCATCCTCTTTAGCGCCTGGATTTTGAGAGCATCCCGAATGACCTCAACCAGAGCCATAACCAGTCCTAATACGCCGTGCTTGAGGTTACCTTCATTGATATCAATAGCCATAGCCCAAAACCAACCTTCTTACTCCTAAGTCGCCTTCAGTCCCGGAATTGTCCAGGCTTTCTTCACTTTTGCACTAACCCATCCGCACCAGGGGCAGCCGCCTTCTCCCAGAAGCTCCTCAACAGGGACTTTCTTGAGGCAGTCAGGGCATTCCTCTCTCCCTGCTTCGGCTTCTTTCCAGGCTGATTTTTCATAGTTGGTTCCGCTGGGGAATTCCAGCCCGTACCTGGCGGCGGTCTCAAAGGAAGCTATGGCAGCCCTTATCTTGATTCCTAAAAGCTCGACCCCAGCTACCGATACGCAGATATCGGCATTAATGACCAGTCCTTTGTCCAGGACGCGGTCAATGACATCGGCTAGACCAGAGGCTTCATTCTTTGTTGCTTGCAATGGCATTTATTCACCCCCTTTGATACTCTCTTACTGCCCTCAACCTCTCCATAAGCTGGGCTTCCAGCTCCTCGTATTCCTCTTCACTTAACTCGCCATCCTGTAGCAGTAGCTGGAGCTGCTGTAGTCTCTCCTTGATAGACTTCTCAGTTACCAGACGTTCCTTATCAATGTCATCCCTAATCTTCAGCATAATTTCCTTGCTGAGAGTGACTGGAACGCCAATCAGAAGATTATAGAGCAACCCGATTATCAATCCACCGCCTCCAGGTTTACGTTGACGAAATTATACGGGGCCAGGGGACCCACGTACTTGAAATTAACTTTACCCTGATACTGCGAGTCCAGCTTGAAAACCTCCTTCTGGAAGTCGCTCTCCTTGGCTCTCCCTATTAGAAAGGATGCATTCAGGACGTTCTTCACACCTAGAGGGTTATTCAGCCTGGCATCAATAGATAGTCCCTTGAGGACGGTGTAAACCCGGTCGGTGTACCTGGCCTTCCAGTCCAGAACGATACGCTCCACCAGCTTGCCCGCTTCAATCAGCAGCCTTTGTGATTCAATGGGAGATGAGGCATTTTTAACCTTTGTCTTCAGTCTGGTGAGCTCCTCGCTTCCGCCTTGAAGCTCTTTAATCATAGCCTCCTGGTCCCAGTAAACCTTCAGCTCTACTTCTACCTTACCGGCAAGCCGCACCAGTTCGCGGCTAAGCCCCTGGTAATTCTTCTCCAGCAGCTTTAGCACGTCGTCTTTGCTATCCGCTATCATACCGAAGCCCATAGGGAGAAGGCTGCAATTCTTCAGCAGTTCGTCTTGAACCACGGTATGGGCCCGGACATCCTTCCGGGTCGGATCAATCTCTTCAAGCGCGGTATCGCTAACCACGGCGGCTAGCTCTCGATGATTGATGGTGTACACCTCGGCATCCCCCACACCCAAGAAGTTGAATCTCATGGGCTTGGCTTCCTCAATAATACCGTAGATATATTTACGCTCTAAAGACATTTATTCACCTCTCTGCCTTTTTAGCCAGTCCATAGCTAGTTTAAAATGCTTCTGGGAAATCACAAGCTTTTTCTGCTGGTGTCCGCTCTGAATAAATTCCCTGATGGCGTTTAGCGAGGCTTCACGACAAATTGCCTCAATGTCTGAGCCAGCCATTCCTTCTGTCCCCTGAACCATTGTCTTAAGGTCAACGTCCCCGG
>Ga0307378_10005196_pt1 | contig 18221 bp, 14 predicted proteins | sample UN1MG_FD_202238 | JGI IMG/M metagenome (GOLD analysis project Ga0307378, IMG submission 202238) | Soil microbial communities from Risofladan, Vaasa, Finland - UN-1 | ecosystem: Environmental > Terrestrial > Soil > Coastal area > Acid sulfate soil | place: Finland: Risofladan, Vaasa | collected... | reverse complement strand
CATCCAGGGATCGACCCCAGCCCAGTCGGTCTGGGGATTCCCTGCTTCGAGATCACCCAACACGGCGTCCTGCTGCTCATCGGTCAGGTGGACGAAGGCGGTTGCATACCGGGCCCGAGACTCGGCGTCGAGCTCGGCGCAGCCCGGCTCGATGGATCGGGACCAGAGCGTCCGGTGGAAGCCGCGCGCCCGTTCTTCGAGCGACGACACCAGCGATGCATCGACGACCGATGGATGTTCGGCGTCGGCGGGCACCATCCGAGCCAGGGCAGCCAGGGCGACCGGGTGGATGTCGTTCATCGGATCAGCTGCTGCTCGGCCTGCTCGATGAGACGCTGGAGGTGAAGTCCACGGTGAACGTCGAGGTCGTGGCTGGTCCGTCCGTGGCGCACGTGCTCGACGAACTCGCGACAGGCGGTCGCGAAGCTCTCGGGACCGACGGCAGCGGCCAGGTCGACCCCCAGCACGGCACCGGTGCTGAACAACTCGACATCGGAGCGGAAGTGATCGGGTGCGGTGTGCCCCGACATCAACGCCGTGCTCGTGACGCCTGAGTCGTGGTCGAGCGCGACCGAGATCCACCGGTCGAGACGACCCGACGCCCTCACGTCGACCACCGGACCGAGCGCGGCGTCGAGCAGGTCGAAGACGTGCGGCCCGAGGTCGAGCAGCGCCCCACGCTCGAGGCGCCACGGGGTGGCGAACATGCCACCCAGGAGACCTGGACTGAGGAAGCGGCCGACGGCGCCGATGGCATCGAAGTCGGCCGCACCGGCGAGGAACGAGCGGGTGGGCTCGGCATACCGCCACGACAACAGCACCGACGTCGCGACCCGTGCCACCTCGATCGCTTCGACGAGCCTCTCGGCCGAGGCCACGTCGGCGCCGATCGGCTTCTCGAGGAACAAGGCCTTGCCGGCCTGCGCGGCCCGCACCCCCAACTCGGCCTGGACGCCGGGCGGCACGGCGAACGCCACTGCCTCGCACCGATCGAACAGCTCGTCGATCGAGGCCGCCGCCGTGGCCCCATTCGCCTCGGCCACCTCGGCCGCCGCCTCGGGGCGGCGTGCCCACACGCCGGCCAACCTCGTGTCGGGCCCGGCCGCGAACATCGGCGCGTGGACCATCGACGCCCACGGCCCGGCGCCAACGAGTCCCACGGTGAGCGGCTCGGTCATCTCGGGTCCTCGGCGAACAACGAGTGGGCCTGGGCCAGAGCTGCGAGCGGTTCGCCCCTCGGCATGAACTCGTGGCCGACCCAGCCCTGGTAACCCCGATGACCGAGGAAGCCTGCGATCCCCGGCCAGTTGACCTCCTGCCGGTCGTCGAGATCGCGCCGACCCGGGACCCCGGCGGTGTGGATGTGGCCGATCAAGTCGAGGTCGGCCTTCATGGTCGCCAACAGATCACCTTCCATCACCTGCATGTGGTAGCAGTCGAACAACACCCGCAGCCCAGGGTGGCCGACTCGCCGCGCGACCTCGAAGCCCCAGGCGCTGTGGTCACAGTGGTAGTCGGGATGGTCGACCTTGCTGTTGAGAAGCTCGAGGATCAGTGTCACCCCAGCATCTGCCGCTCGCTCGGCGAGGGGCCCGAGCCCGTCGACGCAGGCGCTGATGCCCTCGGCGTCGGCGACGTTGCCCCGGTTGCCCGAGAAGACGATCACCATCGGGATCGAGTTCGCGGCTGCGGAGGAGATCCGTTCGGACACGCGATCACCGAGAGCCGCGTGGTTGGACCGGTCGTTGAACCCGACCTCGATGTCGTGCCCGGTGATCGTGACCTGTTCGATCCCGGCCTCCCCGGCCACGGGCCAGAGCTCGTCGGGCAACATCTCGACGCCATCGATCCCGATCTGTCTGGCCGACCGGAGGAACGCAACGGGATCCAGATCCGGGTTGGCGAGCGTGAACGCCCACCAGGCGAAGGACTGCCTCATGAAGCACCCGCCGCGAGTTCGATACCACCGAGGACCGACTCGAGAAACCACTTCTCTCGCCACCTCGCCTTGGCGTGGCCCATCGAGTTGTAGACACTTCGACCGCCGTCGAATTCGCGCCACCAGATGACGGGATGATCGTCACCCATCCACCCCTTGTGGGGCTCGTAGGTCGCCTCGTCGACGGTGGCCACGACGTTGACCCACGGGCGGGGGTTCTCCTCGAAGCCGTACCACTCCTCGGCATAAGTGGCTCCGTCGCGGAGCCCACGGGCCGCCGGGCACGCCCCGTCCTCGACGTGGAGCACTGCGTCCTCCCACGAGACCATGGCCAGGTCGTCACCCAACCACTCGGCATCGACGGGCGCACGGTCGAGCGACCCGCCGGCCGCGACCCCCGGGATCTCCAGCGGCTCGTCGCAGTAGAAGCAGGCATTGGTGTGCCCCTTGAACTTCGCTCCCACAAGTTCGACGAACCACGGCCAGTCGGTCCGCACGTCGGCGTCCATCGACGAGGCACCGTGGATGCCGAAGAAGCCGCCACCGGAACGAATGAACCCCTCGATCGCTCGGCGTTGCGACGGCTCGGGCAGCACGTCGCCACTCGTGTGGGCGAACGCAACCACCTGATGCAGGCCGAGCAGGTCGGGCGTGAACTGCGCCGGGTCGTCGGTCGAGGTGACATCGAAGCCGTGGTCGGCGCCGAGCGTGGTGATGGCCTCGACCGTGTCGGGGATCGACTGGTGCACGAATCCGACCGCCCGGTGGAACACCAGGACCGAGAACCGACTCATCGAAGCCTCGCCTTCGCTTGCTTCTTCGCCTTCGTCAGTGCCACCCGTTGGGGATGGTCCTTGTAGAACTCGTCGAGCGGAAAGCAACCGGACACCAACCCGTTGCGGGGTGCGGTGGTGCAGTCGCTGAAGGTCCGGCAGACGAGTCGTCGATCGACCGGACGTCCCGCGAGCACGTCGGCGGGAAGGTGCGGGTAGCTCAGGACCATTCGACCGAGGCCGACGAGATCGGCTCCTCCGCCGCCCACGACGGCCTGCCCGACGTGTCCGAGCCAGTCCTGGACGTACGAATAGCCCGAGCCCACGACCGTGACCTCGGGGTGCGCCTCGGTCAGCTCGCGCGTCGCTGCGAGTTGTCGGGCGACGCCGACCAGCGGGTCCTCGGGCGGTTGGTAGCCATCCGATGGTGGGAAGTAGGCCGGACGTTGCACGTGAGGGTTGTAGTAGGGGCTGCCTGCCGTGGTGCTCACCAGACCGATGCCCAACTCGGTGAACAGATCGAACAGCCGGTGCGTCTCGGTCAGGTCGATGCCGGCACCCGAGCCGTCGCCGCCGAAGGCGTAGCGATACGGACCCCGACCGTCCGGCACGCCGACCCCGTCGTCGCCGGCGGTGTACGGGCGGAGATCGAATGCCGAGAGCCGCACGGCCACCGCGAGGCCCGGCGCCCGGTCACGGATGCCGACGACGACCGAGCGCAAGAAGTTGGTCCGCCCGTCGAAGTCTCCGCCGTAGCGGCCAGCTCGATCGACCGCGCTGAGCAGCTCGTGGAGGAAGTAGCCGTGGCAGTGCTTCACGTCGACGAAGTCGAAGCCCGCTTGCCGGGCCAGCACCGCCGCGACGACGTACTGCTCGACCAGCTCGTCGAGCTCGTCGTCGGTGAAGACCTGGTCGGCCCCCGCACCGACTCGCCCGTCGAGAATCGGATGCCGGTAGGCGATCCGAGGCGTCGGCGCGTCGACGGGGCGGCAGTAGCGCCCCGAATGGGTCAGCTGGAGGCCGGTGACCTGCGCTGGGTCGAGCAGGTCGTGCAGACCGCTGATCGCGTCGACGGTCTGCTCGTTGATCACGAGCTGGTTCGGGTTGGCGCGACCGTCGGGACGGACGGCGGTGGCTTCGCCCCACACGAGACCGGCCTCGCTCGCTGCGAAACGACCCCAGCGCCGTCGGACCAGGTCGGTCGGCTCGCCGTCGGTGGTGCCGTCCCAGCCCTCCATCGGCAGCACTGCGAAACGGTTCGGAATGGTCACCTCGCCGGCCGAGGTGTCGCTGAAGGAAACACTCGTCGACAGCGCACCACCCGGATCGACTTCGTCGTCGATCGGGATCTCGACGCCGAGGCCGTGGATGTGTGCTCGAAACGCCTCGACCGTGTCGAGTTTCTTGACCTGCGTGATCCTCACGCGAAGTCTCCGAGCCGCTCGATGATGTCGGCCAGGACGGCCCGATCGCTGTCGGGCCGTCGCGGAGCGCCGACGGGTGTGCGGTCGCTGTCGGCCCAGCCCCGCAGCTCGAACGCGATCGCGGCATCGTGCCGGTAGCACGGCACCGGGGCGCGGAACGTGAAGTGACCCAGGTACTGGAGCAGGTCGTTCAGCTCGTAGAAGCGCGGGTCGCCCTCGGCCCACATCCGATCTCGGGCGGCGAATGCCTCGGGAGCGAACGTCGACAACCCCAGCAGGTAGTCCGAGCCGTACATCACCATGTCGATGGCGAGGTCGTTGCCGGTGAAGACGGTGAACTCGGGGCGGGCATCGTCGCGGGCATCGAGCCGCGCCCACTCGAGCTCACGACTGAGCGAGGAGTGTTTGGCGCCGACACACTGCGAGATGGCCATCAGGCCCCGATAGGCCTCGAGTGAGTAGATCCGCCCGTACGGCACGAACATCGCGCCCAGCTCGAACCCGATGAACCGATCGAGCCGAGCACCGATCGCCGAGAGCGCCTCGACCCACTCGGCTTCGTCGAGCGCGTTGAGCCCGTGCGAGGGGAAGATCACGGGAGTACCGCCGTGATCGGCCACCTGTGTCGCGGCGGCCACATGCGCGTCGAGGTCGAAGACATCGCCCGCTTCGTCGGGCACGAATGCACCCGCCACGAATCTGCCGTCAGTGATGCGCTGGGTCAGCTCGAGTACCCGGCGCTTCTCGGCTGGCCCGAGGAGCTGGACATACCCGGTGTCCATGTTCACCGCCGGCGTCAGGCCGGCTGCATGGGTGCGGGCGACGTGCGCCTCGGTCGCAACCCAGTCGATCCGGCCATCGCGGGTGTGCGGCAGCAGCACGGCTGACATTCCGTTGATGGTTCGACGAGGACGGATGCGATCACTCACGTGCATGGAGCACGCAGTCTCGCGCGACGTACCCGGACGAATCGCCCGCGGTTCATCGAATCTCGTCGCGCCATTCGGCTGAGTGTGCACCGGCATCGACCTGCAAGACGTGGAGACGGCCGTCGTCGACGGTGAAGTCGACCGTCAGCAGATCGGTGGCCTCGGCTTCGAGCAGCGCCATCACGCGGACCAGTTCGTCGGCCGTCCCGGGCAGCAGGTCCGCGAGCTCGTCGATCGGGCGCACGTCGCGGCTCCCGGCGCCGACCTCGTCGCCCTGCGCCGATACGAGGAAGTCGCCGCACAACCCGGGCTCGCCGGTGGTCGGGCTGCGGCTCATCACGACGCCTGCTCCGCTCCGCTCGTTCCGATTTCCGAACACCATCGCCTGCACCATCACCGCCATCCCCGCGCCGTGGTCGATGCCACGCATGCGTCGGTACGCCTGAGCCGGGTCATCGTCCCAGGAGGCCAGGACCGCCTCGATCGCTCCCTGGAGCTGCGCGAACGGGTTGCTCGGAGCGATCTCCCCCGTGACCGCTCGATACGACTGCACGAAGCGGTCACGACAGTTGTTGGCGAACCCGCGAGACGTCCATGCCTCCATGACCTCCGGGACGTCGAGATCGATCCCCACGTCGAGGACGGCAGCCAGCATCGTCGGCATCGGCTCGACGGCACTCGCCCGAACCGACACCAGCAGCGGGTCCGAAGGGTCACCGAGACGACGGCCGCACTCGTCCTCGAGCACTGACAGTGACTCACCGATGGACGCAAGGACCGAATCGTCGAACGAGCCCCGTTCGCGGAAACCGAGACACGCCGGCACCGTGATCACCAAGGCAGGAGGGACGAGAATGCCGAGAGATGCCGCGTGCGCCAGACCCATCGACTTCGCGCCGACGAGCGACCGCTCGAGCAGGCCGGAATCAACGTTCCGGGAAACAATCGTCGTCGGAGGTGACAAGGGAAGTGCTCCAGAACGGGTCGGTCAGAGCTCGGCGGGATGCCGCTCGGCGAGGACGTCGGCCCAGTGGGCCCGGCCGGTGGCTCGAAGACGTTCGAGGTAGCCGCGGAGGTGGCGGCGGGTGTGAAACGGTCCACCTTCGGCCCGCACGACGTCCATCGGATCACCGAGACCCGAGCGGTCGAGTTGATCGGACGTCCACGATTCGAGGAGGTCGGCACCGGCGGACCGCAGCGATGGTTCGTCGGATGCGAGGTCGGTGGTCTCGTGCGGATCGGCGGCGATGTCGAAGAGCATCTCGTCGTTCCAGTGGCCGTGATAGCCGTCGTGCCAGGTGCGGAGGTAGAGATGATCGCCCCATCGCACGCCGCGCTGGCAGGCCCAGGCTCCCTGCGACAGCACGAGGTGGTCGCGGCCGGCCGGGGGACCGCCACGCAGCCCCGCCGCGACCGAGACGCCATCCCACGACTCGGGCACGTCGATGCCCATCAGATCGAGCACCGTGGCACCCACGTCGAGGTGATAGTGGAGGCCCTCGTCGACCTGCGGCGCGATGCCGGGCCAGTGCAGGATCGCCGGGATGTGGCACGTGGCCTCGTCGGCTCCCTGGTGATCGGCGTAGACCCCGAGTTCACCGAAGGCCTCGCCGTGATCCGAACTGACCAGCACCGCGGTGTCATCCAGGACGCCAAGGTGGTCGAGGTGGTGCAACAGGTCTCCGACGGCATCGTCGGCATACCGAACGCCGACGTCGTAGCCGTCGAAGATCCCCTTCACGTCGTCCATCGACGCTGCACTCCAGGGTTGCCGAGGTGGGGGCGGGCCCCATTCGTCGGGAGCGAAGCCCCACGGCTCCTGCGCCGAGTGGGGGCCCGACAGCTCCCAGTTGCGAGCCCGAACCTCCTCGGTGTGCCAGGCCGGGACCGCATCAGAGTCGAACGGGTTCCCGTAGTCGTCCGGCACGAGGTATGGCGTGTGTGGGTCCCACAGATGCACGTGGAGAAACCAGTTGTCGTTCGCTCCGTGCCGGTCGAGCCAGTCGAGGGCGTGTGGAATCACCTCGTGGGCCTGCTCGACGCCGAAGCCGCGCATGAGATTCATCGCTTCCATGAACCCGCTGTTCCACCACGTCGCCGAGTGCCGGAATGGGAAGCTCGACAGCGACGCGGTGTGCCAGCCCTTCATGTACATCTGCATCGCCCACGAGTGAAGGTAGTTCCGGGCGAAGAATCCTCGCCGCGCTCCCTGGTGCCGGAGGTCGGCTGCGGCTCCGCCGTGGTTGACGACGCCGTTGCCGATGCCGAATCGGCCCGTGATGAGCGCGGTACGACTCGGCAGGCACGGCACGTCGGATGCGTAGACGTCGGTGAAGCGAACGCTGTCGGCTGCGAGCGCGTCGATGTTCGGTGTCGTGGCGCGGTGGTAGCCGCTGCAACCCAGGTGATCGTGGCGAAGCGTGTCGATGTCGACGTAGAGCAGACGCACGTGCTGGACCTCCAGTCCGGGACCTTGGTCACAACGTAGGCGGCACAAGAGAACCTGGGGGCGCTGCCGACTACCCTCTCGGCGGCGTCGACACCGACGACGCCACCACACGCCTGAGGGGGCATGCAGATGATGGAGCAGTTCTGGCGCTGGCTCGGGGTCGCGCTCGGCAAGTACTGGATCGCAGTCTTCGCGGTGATGCTGATCATCACCGTTGCCCTCGGGAGCCAGCTCGGGAGTCTCGAGTTCGCCACCGGTCAGGACAGTTACCTCGAGCCCGATTCGCGTGCCGCGATCGACAACGTCGAGTACCAGGACGCGTTCGGCGGTGAGACGCTGATCCTGCTGTTCGAGGCCGATGAAGGAACCGACGTCCGCTCGTTGTTCACCGAGGCCAACCAGGCCGAGCTCGCCCGGCTCGAATCCGAGCTGCGGGCGATCGACAGCACCTATTCGGTCGTCGCCCCGCTCACCACGCTCGGCTACACCGAGACGCTGGTCAACGAGGTCGGGACCGGCGCCCTCGCCAGCGCCATCGAGAACGACCCGGACACCGAATCGCAGGCGCTCCGCCAAGCCGACCTCGACATGAGCCTCGCACGGTTGAGCGCGATCCCGCCCGACGAACGGAACTTCGAGAGTCCTGACTGGATCCAGTTCCTGCTGTTCGGCAACGTCGGGTACACCTTCGACGACGAGGGCAACCCGGTGGCACCGCCCGTCGAGGAACAGGTCATCCGACCTTCCCTGAAGTCGACCTACCCGCAGAACAACGTCGCGGTCGGCGGCATCCTCCTCGAGCCGAACGCCGATCTCGACACCCTGTCGGCTGGTACCGACAGCGTCGTCGCCGTCATGGAGACCGCCGAGCTCGACGGCTTCACGGTGATCACCACCGGTTCGCCCGTGTTCCTCGGCGAGATCAACGACTACCTCCAGGGCGGCATGCTCGCCCTCGGAGCGTCGGCCATGGTCGTGATGGCCTTCGTGCTGATCTTCATGTTCAAGGTGCGCTGGCGGCTCCTGCCGCTCGCCGCCGTGCTCGTCGGAGTGATCTGGGCGTTCAGCCTCGTCGGCATCATCGGGCTCGACCTCTCGCTCGTGACCATCTCGGGTCTCCCGATCCTGATCGGCGTCGGAATCGACTTCGCCATCCAGATCCACAACCGGATCGAGGAAGAGGTCGTGATGGCACGCGAGGAGCACCCGATCGCCACGACGCTCGCGGCGCTGGTCCCCCCGCTGTCGGTCGCGACGATCTCGGCAATCCTCGCGTTCACCGCGATGCAGGTGTCGCGGGTCCCGATGATCCGGGACTTCGGTGTGCTCCTGATGGTCGGCGTCGGAGTCCTGCTGTTCACCGGCGTCGTGCTCACCGCATCGACGCTCGGCATCCGCGAGTACAAAGGCCGCACCGCCGTCCGTGAGGAGAGCCGGGTAGAACGCATCGTCGTGAAGCTCGGGTCGCTGAGCCCCAAGGCCGCGCTGCCCCTCATCATCGGCTCGGCCCTGCTGTTCGTCGCCGGCATCGCCCTCGAGGGCAGCTTCGAGATCCAGTCCGACCCGATCCAGTGGGTCAACCAGGACTCCCAGGTCGTCACCGATCTCAACACCCTCGAGGACGAGACCGGGTTCTCGAGCACGCTCGGGATCCTGATCGAGGCCAACGACGTGCTCGATGCCGACCTCAATGACGCCATCCACGAGTTCAACCTCTTCGCCGCCGACCTGCCCAACATCGCGACGACGTCGAGCATGGTGAACACCGTCGCCAAGATCACCGAGATCCCTGGCGCGACCCAGGTTGCACCGACCGAGGCCGACATCCGAAAGGCCGCGACACTCCTTCCACCAGACCTCCAGAAGGTGCTGATCGCGCCCGACCGCACGGCGACGCAGATCAACCTGCGTCTGTCGGGGTCACTCGACGAGCGAGCCGAGTTGGTCGAGGTGCTCGAAACCGATCTCGAAGCCCGCATCGCCGCGATCGAGGTCCCCGCGGATTCTCCCCTCCGCGTCGATCTCCAAGACGACCAGCCCCCGATCCGGGCCGTTCCGGCCGGGCTCGCGATCGTCGGCGTGAGCCTGCTCGAGAACCTGAGCGCCAACCGGGCGCTGCTCACCTATCTCGGACTCGCGATCGTCGGGCTCTGGATCACTGTCCGGTACCGCAGCCTCACGCGTACGGGCCTGAGCCTGCTGCCCGTCGGCCTCGCCGTCGGTGCATCGTCGTCGCTGATCGCCGTGCTCGGAGTGAGCCTCAGCCCGCTCACGACGGTGAGCGGGCCGCTGGTGGTCGCGACCTGTACCGAGTTCAGCGTCCTGATCGTCGCCCGCTACGTCGAGGAGCGAGAACGCGGGCTCTCGGCCCCGGAAGCGTCCAACCAGGCGGCGGCCCGCACCGGCCGAGCCTTCTTCACGTCGGCTGCGACGACCATCGGCGGATTCGCGGTGCTCATCGGCTCGGCACTCCCGCTGCTCCGCGACTTCGGGATCATCGTGACGGTCAACGTTGCCGTGGCCCTGCTGGCCGCGCTGGTCGTGATGCCACCGGTCCTCGTCTGGGCTGACCGCCGCCACCTTCTGGCCGGCCAGATCCACCTGACCGAGGAAGAAGCGGCCGCCTCGCCCGACAACGAGGGTTCGCGCACCAAGCACCTCGTCGGCGCCGTGGTCGGTGCGATCCTCTTCGCCGGAGCGATCATCGGCATGCTGTCGAGCGCCGAGACGTCCACCGCCTCCGCGCAGGACTTCGCGTACACCGAGGTCGAACCGCCCACGACGACCACGACCGAAGCCTCCGGAGGAGGCGCGGTCGACCCATCGACGTTCGGCACCGAGGCCCCCACCGAGGGAACGGTGGCACCGCTGCTCTTCGACAAGCTGGTCGCCCAGGGCGCCGATCCTCAGATGGTGGTCTGCACCACCGAGACCCTGCTCCAGCGGACCGACGAGACGTCGCTGCTCACCGGCGGACTGGCACAGGCCATCACCGAGGACGACCGCGAGAACGACTCGCTGAAACTGGTCATCCAGACCGGCCTCGACTGCGGCATCAGCCAGGACACCATCGACGCCACCATCGCCGCCGGCCTCTGAAAGCGGCCACGCCTGGCCCCCCAACGCCGATCTTCGTTGTTCTCCCGGCAACTATTGGCCGGAGAACAACAAGGATCCGGCGGTTGTCGGCTGAATCAGCCGATGCCCTTCTCGTGGCCTTCCCAGTAGGGGGCCCGCAGGTCCTTCTTCAACACCTTCATGGCGCCTGAGAGGGGCAGCGGCTCGGTACGGAACTCGACCGACTTGGGCACCTTGTAGCCGGCGATGTGCTCACGGGCGATCTCGATGATCTCGATCTCGGTGACCTCAGCGCCGTCCTTGACCACCACGATGGCGTGGACCTGTTCGCCCCAGGTCTCGTTGGGGATGCCGATGATGGCCACCTGCTCGACGGCCGGGTGCTTCGCGACTGCGTTCTCGACCTCGGCCGAATAGACGTTCTCGCCGCCGGTGACGATCATGTCCTTCACCCGATCGACCAGGAAGAGGTACCCCCCGTCGTCGAGGTAGCCGGCGTCACCGGAGTGGTACCAGCCATCCTCGAACACCTCGGCGGTCGCATCGGGCTTGTTCCAGTACTCACGCATGAAGTTGCCCGCTTTGGCACAGACCTCGCCGGTCTCGCCGCGGGGGACACGGTTGCCGTCCGCGTCCTGAATGCTCAGCACCACTCCTGGCACGGGCTTCCCCGCCGAGCGGAGCCGAGGTCCGCCCTTCTTGTGGTCCCGGCCGTCGAGGAACGTCAGCACGGCCGAACACTCGGTCATGCCGTACCCCTGGGACAGGTCGAGATCGGGGTAGAGGTCGAGCAATCTGTCGAGGATCGCCGACGGCATGGGTGACGCGCCATAGGTCAACAGCTCGAGCGACGAGAGCCGTTCGGGCTTGAACTCCGGGTGGTTGAGCATCATCCCGATCATGGTCGGCACCATGACGGTCTGGGTGACCTTCTGCTGCTCGATCAGGCCCATCGCAGCGGCGGGATCGAACAACGGCATGAAGACCGTCTTGCCGCCCGATGCCGGCGTCCCCATGATGCCGCCCATCGAAGCAGCGTGGAACATGGGCGTCTGGTGCAGGTACACCGACTCGGGGTCGAAGTCGATGATCGTGCCGACGTGGTAGAGGTTCAGCATCTCGGCCCGGTGCTCGAGGAGCACGCCCTTCGGCAGGCCGGTCGTTCCTCCGGTGTACATCAGCAGCGCTGCGTCGTTCTCCTCGGGCTCGGGTGGCACGACGGGATCTCCGGTCGCGATGAGGTCGTCGTAGGTGATGTCGTGGGGCACGTCGCCCTCGCCGATCAGGACCATGTGACGGATCGGGCTGGGCTCGTCCGAGGCCTCCATGGCGTCAGCGAACATCTGGGCGAAGAACGCATCGACGAACACGACCTCGGTCCCCGAGTCGCGGACGATGTAGTCGAGCTCCTTGCCGGCGAGGCGCAGGTTCAACGGGTTGATGATGCCTGCGCCGAGAAACGCGGCGTGATAGAGCTCGAGGTACTCGTGGCTGTTGGTGGCCATCACGGCGAACCGGTCACCCGACTCGACCCCGAGCTGGTGCTTGAGCGCGTGACACAGCCGGAACAGCCGGTCGCCGTGTTGCTCGAAGGTTCGCTCCTTGCCCTGGTCGTGGAATCCGACCTTCGACGCATACGTGTCGATGGCTGGCAGCAGCAGGCGGTGGTAGATGAGTTCCTTCACGACGATCCTCCGGGTGGGGCGGGTGCCTGATGGTACGCGACCTACACGAAAGGTGTGTTGCCGGAAGCGACGAACCACCCGTCGAGCTAGGTTCGCCGCCCCTACGACGACGCGGGAGCCGCACGGTGTTCGACACTCCGATCACGCTGACAGGACCGCCGCGCCAGCCCAGACAGATGCTGGCCGACCAGAGCTACGGCGGGCACGCCTCGGTCCACGACGGCGCCATCGCCGACGATCTGGGGCTCGCCGGTGCGCCGATCGAAGGGCCCACCCACTTCTCGCAATTCGACCCCCTTGCCTTCGAGCAATGGGGGCAGGCCTGGTTCGAGTCGGGCTGCATCAGCGCTCACTTCAAGACCATGGTGATCGAGGGCGAAGACGTCACGGCATCACTCACGGCTACCACCTCGGCCTCAGGGCGAATCGACGCGGTGAAGACCGATGGCACCCCCGTCCTGACCGGAACGGCGTCGATCGGTGCGGACGACGAGACCGAACTCGACGCACGTCTCGCGCGCAGCAACGATCCCGGTGACCTGTTCATCTTCGACCAGATGCGCGTCGGCCAGCGGAGCTCGGCCCCGGTCACCGTGTCGGTCGACCTCGACACCCCGAACGGTGAGCTCTACCCGTTCTCGCTCCGTCAGAAGCTCGACGGCATCACCGAGTCGACGCCCTGGTACGCCAGCGACGACAACCCGTGGGGCCGGGCGATCCTGCCGCTGGAGATGATCAGCGTCCTCTCGCAGAAGGTCGGCACCGAGTTTCCGGTGCGAGGACCGTCAGTCGGTCTCTTCCTCGACCTCGAGATCCGGTTGATCGACGGACCGCTGTTCGTCGGCCAGAACTACGTCCTCGAGCGCGAGGTGGTCGGTCTCGGGCAGAGCCGCCGCACCGAGTCGTCCTGGGTTCGCACCACCATCACCGATGCCGACACCGGCGCGCGCGCCGCTGCGGTCCTGCTGCACTCGGGCGTCTTCAAGGAGTCGTACGCGGACTACCCCGCCGAACGCCTTTGAACTCCGGCCTCGTCGGAGTCGTCGGTCTCGTCGGTCTCGTCGGCAAGCAACGAGCCGAGGTCGCGGAGCCGGCGCAGCGTCAGATCGGCAACATCGGGGGCGGCTCGGGTGAGCCATGCCTTCATGCGCATCGACGAATGACGTGGATCGGAGCGGGATCAGCGACGCCCTCAGGCCGGGGCGAGCGCTGCCAGGAACTCGGTGGCTCGTCGTTCGACGCTGCCGTGGCCGTACTGTCTGGCCCCCTCGATCGAACGGTTGGCGTAGTACCGGGCCTTCTCGGCGTCTCCCATGGCGTCATGCAAAGCCGCACGGGCGAGGTCTTCGGTCGTCGCGCAGAAGTTCGCACCAGCAGCGAGCAAAGACGCCTCTGAAGCCGCGAAGTGCGCTTCGGCCTCGTCGTACCGTCCGAGCACCGTGGCGAGCATTCCCGCCAGCCCGTCGGCCCCCGACACGGCAAACGTCGACGTGGTGAACAACTGACCACACCAGGGTTCGACGAGCGGGTAGAGGATCGCGGCGGCCTCCGCTTCGCCCAAGATGCTCGTCGCCGTGGACCAGCCGCTCAGGCTGGCCGACCAGGTGTTGTCCACCCGCTCCGCGAAATCCCGCTCGGCCGCTTCTCTCACCATGCGTCGGGCTTCCTCGGCATCGCCATCAGCCGCCAGCATCATCGCGCCGACTGCGGTATAGGCATGGATCTGCGGGTTGTCGGCCGCGGCGGCGAACAGCTGGTCGATGATCTCGGGTGATCTGCCCTGTATCCACCTGACGTTCATGACCGTCGCCGCGTAGAACTCGAAGGCGTCGGGCTCGGCGGCGGCAGTGCCGGTCGCGAACGCGTCGTTCGCGGCAACCTCCTCCTCGTCCGCATCGCCGTACGCCGAGAGAAGCGCCCCGCGATAGTTGCCCGCGACCCACTTGAACGAGGGTCGTCCCATCTCGCTGGCGGCAGAGGTGAGTGCCTCGAGATGAGAGGCGGCGGCCACCAGATCGCCGGCGCCGAGTGACGCTTGAAACGACCCGCACATCGCCCAGAACTTCAGCGTCGAGTCGCCGAGCTCGACGGCAATCGTCAGGGCTTCAGCGCACGCAGCCAGTCGTCGGCTGAGGGTCTGCGGAGACGCAGACATGCTCGACCGGTTCAGGACCATGCCGAGCACCCATCGGTCCCCGATCTCGCGGGCGATGTCGGTCGCTTCATCGATCAACTCGAGGCGCTCCTCGAGCGAGACCGCATACTCCAGCTCGCTGAACAGGGTGGCCAGCAGCAGCGCCCGCTCTGCCGTCCTTCCTTCTCCGATCGCTTCCAGCGCAGCCTCGATCGCGGCGATCCGTTCGTCGTCCTTCTCTCCCAGCTTGCTGTACATCCCCCGGTTGTTGGCGAGCGCAGCGCCGACCATCGACTTGGTGTCGCCGATACGGCCGGCCGAGGCGCCAGCGTCGAGCAACGTGTGCCGGTAGTCCGGGTCGCCGGCGTGCTGTTGAGCCGTTCCGAGCTCGACCAGCACCTCAGTCCGCACCTGGTCGTCGGACCCCTCGGCGGGGTCGAGGTGTTCGAGTGCCGTCCGGAACCACTGGATGGCCTCGTCGGGCGCGAGCGACTCCTGCGCATGGCGACCGGCCATCCGCGCATAGTCGATGGCCTTGGCGCTCTCGACCGGCGCCGCCGCGGCGAGCCAGTGAGTCGCCAGCTCGCCGACACGCGCGCCCGGATCGTCGCCGATCGACGCTTCGAGCGCTTCGGCGATCTTGCGGTGCATTCGACGCTTGCGGCCGTCGCTCAGCTCGGCCTCGAGGGCGTTGCGGGCGACGGTGTGAAGGAAACGGAACCGCTCTTCGCCTCCGGGGACCTCGGCCAGGATGCCGGCGCGAACTGCGTCCTCGAGCAGGTCGAGCAGATCATCCTCGTCGGTCCCGGTGATCTCGGCGAGCAGCTCGAGATCGAACTCCTTGCCGATGACCGCTGCCGCGCGAAGAGCTTTGAGGCTGTCATCGCCCAGCCGGGCGATGCGCTGGCCCACGACGTCGCGGACACTCTGGGGAAGCGTCAGGTTCTCGAACGTCGTTCTGACGACCCAACGCCCGTCGTCACCCAGGACCAGATCGCCGACTTCGACCAGGTTTCGGAGGATCTCGTGGGCAAAGAAGGGGTTGCCCGCCGTCTCTCGCCGGAGCGACAGCGCCATGGCCGTTGCGGTTTCGTCGAGGTCGTGGCCGGCACTGATCTGCACGAGGGCGACCATTTCGAGATCGTCGAGGCCCGTCACCGGGATCTGCTCGACCCCGGGCTCACGACGGAGCGTCGCGACGGTGTCGATCAGCGGGTGTCCGGCTTGGAGGTCCGAGTCGCGATAGGTGCCCACGATCATCAACGATGCCGACGACACGTTGGTGAACACGTGGCGCAGCATCGTGAGGGTGGGTTTGCCCGCCCAGTGCAGGTCATCGAGCACCAGCAGGACCGGGCCATCTGCCGACACGATGGTCAACAGGGAAGCCACGGCCTGGAGCAATCGGTAGCGCTCGGTCTCCGCATCGGTCGAGGCAGGCAGCTCGACGTCGGGAAAGCGTCGGCGGACCGCCGGAATCATGCCGGCGAGTTCGGGGCCGTGCAGCCGAATCGCTTCTGCCAGCAGATCCTCGGGACCGTGCTCGAACAGATAGCCGAGGGCTTCGACCCAAGGCTGGTAGGGCAGGCTCAGTTCTTCGTCGCAGCGTCCGTAGAGCGCGAGCGAGCCGCGACCGTAGGCCTCGGCAGCGAGTTCGCTGCTCAGGCGGGTCTTGCCGATGCCGGGCTCACCCGCCAGCAGACTGACTCTGGGAGTGCCACCCTCGGCGTCCTTGAAGGCCTGCTGGAGCGAGGCCATCTCGTCGGTGCGGCCCGCCAGCTCGCGCTCCATGTCGGGCTTGAGCCGGTCGGGGACGGGCATCGCACCCTCGACCTGAACCGACTCCCAGTCGACCGTCATCGATGGAACCGGCTCGGGCACGCCACGGAGTTCGAGATCGCCGATCGACGTGAAGGTGTGGCCGGTGCTGCGTGCCAGCATCGAGAGGAGTTGGCTGACGATGATCTGCCCTGCGTCGCACTTGGCGCACATCCGAGCCGCTTCGACCACCGGCTCACCGAAGAAGTCGCCTTCCTCTTCGGTCGCATCGCCGGTCGAGATCCCGATCCGGACGCCCAGGGGCTCCTTGCCGCCCGAGTTGTGACGGTCGACTGCCTGCTGCATCGCGACGGAGCCGTCGAGGGCCGAGCCCAGGCTCGGGAACACCATCATGAGCCCGTCACCGAGGTTCTTCACCTCGGAGCCACCGTGCTGTCCCATGGCCGAACGGAGAAGGCCGAAGTGCACCACCCGGAGGTCTTCGGTCTTCTCCGGCCCGAGTCGGGACGACATCTCGGTCGAGCCCACGAGGTCGGTGAAGACCACGTTGATTCCCACTGTCTCACTCATCGGTCGTCCTTCTGTAGTCTTCGACACGACCGTGAGCCGCGGGTTCTGGCTTCTGTTGACCCGGTCTCAGGAGAGCATCGATCGGAGGACTGCGCGTATCGAGACGACGCCACCGTCGGGCCCGTTCACCATCAGGTGACGGACACCACGATCGATCATGACACGGCCGGCATCGGTCGCCGACATCTCGGGATCGACGCTGATGATGTCCGGCTGCATGACCTCGTCGACCGACACCGTGTCGAGGTCGACCCGATCGTGGACCCAGTCGAGGATGTCGCGCTCGGACAGGATCCCCTTGGCGTCGGTGCCGTCGTGCACGACGATGACCCCGACGTCGTTGTCGACCAGCTTCGCGACGACCTGCCGGAGCGTCGATCCGGGCGCGATGTCGATCATCTGACGGCTGACGAGCGACCCGATCGGGCGGGACGGCACGATCAGCGGCTCTCCGGAATCCTCCATGAGCTGTGCTCCCCCACCTTTCGGACGCGACCCTAGCCTGGTTGCCTGTCCGCTGACCGGTCCGGCGCCGCCCGGCCGCCAGAGCAGGCAGGATGGAGAGATGTTCGACGACCTCGGCTCGACCCCGTCCGCGGTGGGTCGCGAATTGGCCGATGTCCACCAGCGGGGTGGGGCGGCGGGGCCGAGCCTGCACGAGTACGTCGAACGTCTCCACCCAGGAGGCTGGTCGATGCGCGCGGCGCTGGTTCGGTATGGCCAGCCCGAGCCCCGGCGCGCCGCCGAGTTGCTCGAGCTCACCCGCCGCGCCGAGAGCGGCTACCACGAACATGCTCGGCGAATCGAGCGCGAGCCTCGCCTTTCCGATCTCGCCCGGGCGCTCGAGGCATTCGGCCACGACTACCCCGCCCTTCTCGATGCGTACCTCCTGGAAGGCGACCCGCTCGACGACGAGGCCACCTCGACCGTTCCCGTCCTGGCTGTAGCGGCAGCACTCGACGACGTGGGCGCCCTCGTCGCCTCGTGGGCCGTCGAGGCCGGGGCCGACCGGCCGGACGACGAGATCGACCGCGTGTGTACCCGCGCCGCCGCCCAGCTCGACGCGCTCGGCGTCGAGCGCCAGGAGTGGTACCGGTGACCTCGTTCGAGCTCAGTGGCCGTGCGGTACGACGACTCGATGGGCCACCGCGACGATGTCGGGATGGGTGAGCCTCGCGACCACCACGGCGACGATCGCACCCACGAGCTCGGCAGCGACGACTCCCTGCCCCGCTGGGTCGGCAAGGTGCCAGTCGAGATAGCTCGTTCTCGACACGATCGGGCAGGTGTCGCCGCAGCCCATCGTGACCACGACGTCGGCATCGAGCAGATCTTCGTCGGTCCGACGACGGGGCTGCGCCGACGTGGTGTCGATGCCGACCTCAGCCATCGCTGCGACTGCCGAGGGGTTGATCCGCGCCGCCGGATCCGATCCGCCCGAGAGGATGCCGGCATCTGATC
>Ga0307378_10005193_pt1 | contig 18228 bp, 19 predicted proteins | sample UN1MG_FD_202238 | JGI IMG/M metagenome (GOLD analysis project Ga0307378, IMG submission 202238) | Soil microbial communities from Risofladan, Vaasa, Finland - UN-1 | ecosystem: Environmental > Terrestrial > Soil > Coastal area > Acid sulfate soil | place: Finland: Risofladan, Vaasa | collected... | reverse complement strand
TACCTGCTCAGCTCCGCCGTGTACTACAAGGGACTTTCCAAGCGCCTGTCCTTCGTCGGCATAGACACGGCTCTGGAGCAGGGCTTTCGGGATCAGATCACCTTCGTGGCGGGAGACTGGCAGGGATTCGCGGACAGCCCGAACGCCGTGGTCATGCCGCAGGCCACCGCCGAGTACTTCGGGCTGGGCTACGACGACGAGGTGCTGATCTCCACCCGTACCCGATTAGGGGCTTTCAACACAGGCACCCTCAAGATCAAGGGGATCTACACCACCAACAACTTCTTCATCCAGAACCAGGTCCTGGCCCATTTCGAGTTCCTGCGTGCCCTGGACCTGGCTCCGGAAGACGCCGCCTCGACCCTGTACGTATACCTGCCCTCCACCAACGGCCTGGCGGACAAGCGAGACCGGCTGATTCCGGCCCTGGAAAACGAGGGTTTCGAGGTTTCCAAACCAAAGAACGACACGGAGGCCGTGGCCGCCATTACCGCCGCCTCGCCGCGCTACGAGCTCGACAAAGAGGGCCGCGACCGGGTACGACTGACCCTGGCCACCATCGACGAAGTCCTGGGCCTGGCACGCAACATCCTGAACGCAGTTAACGGGGTGGGCACCCTGATCGCGGCGATCATGCTGTTCATCATCGCCGTGTCGATCTTCATCAACCTGCGGATGAGCATCAACGAGCGTCTGCGGGAGATCGGCACGATGCGCACCATCGGCATGGAAGCCGGGGGCGTCACCGGGCTGTTCATGCTGGAGAGCATCCTTCTGGCCCTGATCTTCTCCCTGATCGGCACGGGGGTGGCCGTCGGAGTGGCGGCTCTGCTGCGCTTCGTGATCGAGCTGCCCCTGTCGGGCAACGCCGCCCTGTTCCTGAACCGGGGGCACCTGATGCTCGTTCCGCGGGTGACGGACATTCTCATGATCATCGCCATCATCACAGGTTTCTCAGCCCTTTTTTCGTACTTCCCGGCCCGCAGGGGCGGGAAGATACGACCGGTAGAAGCCCTGACCAAAGTGTTCTAGATCCGAGGAGAGCATGAATGAAATTGAACAATCCTAAAAGGTTTTGCTCGCGACCGCTCGGTCCGACATCCCTGCGGGCTGCCTTGGTGCTGGCCGCCTGCTTGCTGGCGGCAACGGCGGCTCCGCTGATGGCTCAGCAAGCTGGACAGAACGACCCGCGAGCCGTGAAGATCGTGGAAGGCTATGAGAGCAAGACCAATCTTAAAGGCCTGGACGTCACCACCACCTTCACCCTGGTGCAGAAGAAGAAGGGCGAAGCCGATCGGGTGCTCCAGGTCAAGGTGTACAGGCGGGATGCCGCGGACACCTTCACCCTGATCTTCCAGTATCCAGACAGCGAGAAGGGCAAGGGCTACTATAGAAGCGAGGACAACCTGTACCTCTACCTGCCCTCTACCCGGGAGTTCGTGTACCGCAACCGCAAAGACGACGTAGGCTCCACGGACGTACGCACCGATCTGTTCGGCCAGACCAAGACCCTCGAACAGTACCGGGTGAGCTACCTGGGCAACGCCACGGTGTCCAAGTGGGATTGCGATCTGGTGCGCCTGGACGCCAAACAGCTGGACGTATCCTTTCCCGTCCAGAAGTGGTACTTTCGCAGGACCGATGGGCTCCCGGTCAAGGTCGAAAATCTGAGCGTCTCCGAAACCCTCCTGCGTACCTTTTACTACATCGACTACGCCACGGTGGCGCCGAACAAGTTCATCTTCAGCAAATTCCTGGCGGTAGACAACCTGGAACAGGGGCAGCAGACCTTCCTGACCAACGAGAACATCTCCACCGCCGCTATCCCCGACTACGTCTTCTCAAAGGCCTTCCTCGAGGAGCAGTCCCGCTAGCGTCCCGCTAGCGTCCCGCTAGCAAGAAAAAGGAGGGAATTATGACCAAGCGAACCAGGATCGTCGTCGTTGCAGCCTTGGTACTTTGGACCATCGTGGCCGCCGGGCTCCAAGCCCAGGACGCTTCCACTCCCGCGGGGGGGTCGGATCCGGGAGGCGGCGCCCCTGCTTTGTCGGAGGAGGACATCTTCCAGTCCGGAGCTTTCGACCAGGCTGTCCAGCAGAGCAAACAGGAGGAGCAGAAAAACAAGCTCGAGTACCTTTTCGGCGGGATCTTCCTCTTCGCAAGCACCCTGGAGAGCACCGCGGCCTTTGAGGGCTACACGGCCTCGGGGGGCTTCTCGGGTAAAGCCTTCGTGCGGATCGGTGTTCCCAGCTACGGATCGCTGTACCTGGGGTACAACTTCAATCACTCCCTCTTCCAGGGGGAGGCCGGATCCGTAGCCTTCGCCGCTCCCGGGGAGGACCTGTTCGCCAACACCTTCGCCCTATCGGAGTTCTACCTAAGCTTCGACCTGGCCAAGGTGCTGTTCATCCGGATCGGCAACCAGCTCATCGCCTGGGGACCTTCGGTGGTCTGGACTCCGGTGGACTTCATCAACCGGGAACGCCTCGATCCCCAGGCGTCGGTCGACCTGCGGGTCGGCAAGCCCAGCGTTCGTATTCATCTGCCGATGAAAAGCTCGAATCTCTTCCTGTTCTCGGATTTTACCTATACGGTGGTCGAGACTCCGGCGGACAGTGGCGAATACGTGGTCCAGAACCTGTTCGAGAAGACCAACTTCGGGCTGCGCTGGGACATGACCGCCCTGGGCTTCGAGTTTGGATTGAGCGGCTACTTGGGTGCAGACATACAGAACCGCTTGGGTTTCGATTTCTCCGGTCGGGTCCTGGCCACGGATGTTTACGGTGAGCTGGCCTTTGCCCTTCCCTCCCCGTCGAAGGATTTCAGCTATGCTTCTTCACTGGGCTTTCAGCGGACCCTGGGGGAGCTGAAAGATTGGAATCTGCAGGGTGAGTTCTTCTACAACTCCTTAGGTCAGGAGGACAGCAGCAGTTACGCCACCCCCGCGAATTTCACCGCCGGCGGTTACGTACCCTTTTACGTGGGACAAATGTATGCATACGCGGGGATTACAAAACAGGACCTGATCGGGACGTTTCTGGATGGGACATTGTCAGGGTTCATGAACATCTCCGATCTGTCCTACACCGTGAACCTGAAGGGCAGCTTTGATATCTCCAAGATGATTCCCTTCAGCCTCTCCCTCGGTTACGGCGGCGGCGGAGAGGGTAAGGAGTTCACGGTGTTCAGCGGTGACAACGCCCTGAGCCTGACGGCTCAGGTGAGCTTCGAATATTAGAGAGGATTTACTATGGATACTCAAAACGTCAGTGACTTGCTTTACAGTATTTCCCGTGGGTTCATTCAGTCGCCGGAACAGCGGATTCTGTTCATTGCCATATTGTTGGCCTTTATACTCCTGATCGTTCTCGTCTATTTCCTGCAGGAGCGTAAATCCAGAGCCCGGCAAAAACGCAATGCTGCGGAGGTCTTTGAGCACCTTATGCGACAACTGGGCTTAAGCCGTTCAGAACGAGCCCTGGTGAACCGACTCGCCGGCTGCTGCAAACCTCCGGACAAAAAGTATCTCGTCCTTCTCAGCTCACACACCTTCGACGCCTGTGCGGTGAAGCTCAGAGAGCGGGAAGAGGTTCCCGAAATGACTCTGGCAGCCCTTCGGCTCAAGCTGGACTTCAGTGCCCGCCGGCCGGAAGACATTCCTGCCTCCAGCTCCGAACTGCCGCGACGCATGCGAGTCATCCTAACCCAGAAGAGGAAGCCCACGATGAGAGCACGGGTGAGCCGCCAGGACCCTGAGGCACTGGTAGTCGCCATGGATGAGGGAAGCACCCTCCCCGAGAGAGCTATTCCTGTTACCGTGTACTTTCAAAATCAATCCGGATTGTTTGCCTTTCTCACCCACGTTCGCAAAATCAGCGGCCGCGATGCGTACCTGGATCATTCGGAGACGATCAAACGGTCGCAGCGCAGAAAGTATTACCGCCGGCCGGTTCAGCTTTCAGCCACGGCCACATTTGAGAACAATCCGGCGGAACAACTGACCACCACAATCCTCAATTTAAGCGGGGGCGGGGCCAGCATTGAAAATCCCGGCATTCCTGTTGCCCCGGGAGACCGGCTTATCCTGTCCCTTACAGCGGGGAAAGAGCACTTCTCCTTAGCGGCCAGGGTAGCGCGGAAAACGCACGGGGACAGGCTCCTTCACCTTCAATTCGAAGGCTTGAGCGAAGCGGAGCGTGACCGGCTGATCGGCCTGGTCTTCCGCGCGAAAAGCTCAGCCTAAACCTGCGATGCACCTCCTGGCGAATTTGCTTTTATTGGAACCGAATTCCCACTTCCTGTTTCGGGACCTGGTGGTACATTGCTTCGCCTCGAGGGCAGCTCCGGGATGAAGAAGGTAACAACCAGAGCTGCGGCGATGATGATGAAGAACAGCACCAGCGTAGTCCTGGAGGTCCTGGGATAACGGATCTTGTCCAACTCTAACGATGAATGCGAGCGCAAAAAGCTCCGCTCCGCCTGCTCCCCGAAGTGCCAAGAAACAACGCCAGCAGAATCACGAAGAGAGTAAAAGTTTTGTCTCGGGGAGAAAGTTCCGATAAGGACTGCCTGGGTGACAACACTTCTTCTCCTGTCTGATTTTGGCTTTTCCGTTTCATGTACCTCGCCGCCTTAAGACAAATTATAGGTAAATTTGGTTCACGCGCAGCACGCCGATAACACGATAATAAAATAATCTGCCCGCATCAAACCCACATGAGCTGTTCATAAAATTATATCGGACATCGGTATCAATGATGAGTTTGACCAACCCGCAGAACCCAGATAAAATTAGGGAAATCGATATAGAGCGGATACTATGAAAAAACCGAATGGGAGTATCACGCTAGCTTAACGGAGATGAAAACATGAAACGCAGTGAACTCTATAAACACCTGAAAGAGCTTCAACAGGAACTCACCAAACTCCTGGAGAAGGACACACAGACCAAGGATGCCCTAAAAATTTTTAAGAAGGATATTGACAAGACCCTCCGACAACTTGAACACTCGGACACGGGCGAGCTGGACCACGAATCCCTCGGGCAGAGACTCGGTGAATCTCTCAACCATTTCTCAGCAGTCCACCCGGACCTGGCGGCTGTGATCAATAATATCCTGAACACCCTTTCCGGTTCAGGGGTATAATCTATTTTCATTTTCCCTTTGGGAGATTGGCTAAAAAGGTTTCAGATCATCCAGGAGATCTGGAAACGCATCCTGGATCCGAAGCGGTGTATTGCCCACGTCCTCTGCCCAGCGCAAGGTTTCCTCGATCTGCTCACGGCCGCATGCGAAATCCAGCAGATTATAGTTGTACGGGAGTGTAGGCATATAGCAGTAGGCTGTAGAGCCGGCGTAGCGTACCGCCCGACAGAGAGCGAAAGAAAGCAGGGATTCCCGCAGATACTCTGAAGCGCGTACGGCAGTCGACACGATTTGGAGGTGTGCGAGGTGTGATTTCCTGTTCGAAGGCTTGTGCGGATCATAGGCCATGGGACGAATAATATAAAGATCTTCACAGCGCTCTTCCCGAAGAGCGTTTACCGGAATCCCGTCAATTCCAACGCCTCCATCGAAGCAGAGGACCGGCTTTTCCGAGCCCGGAACGATCAGATGTTGAGGAGGGAATGCTACCGGAATCGAGGTCGAGGCCATGAGCACATCCACGATAGCGAGATCTGTATGGATCTGGCTGCACAAACGATGTACACACCCCGTGTCCCTCTCCACGACGGAGATATAGGTCTTGATCGGAAGGTCGCCCAGACTGTAAAATTTCATCTGGTTGTTGACCATTCGCTCTAGGAGCTCCCGCAGAGGCCTGGTGTCAAAAATCGCGCCTTGTCGTACGATCTTCATGGCTTCCGGAATGACACCTCCCCCGACGTAAACATCGTGGTTTCCAAGTCCTATGAGGCGCTCCTCGTACGACTCCCAATTGAACTCACAATCTCTCCGACCCGACTCTACCAATCCTTCGCCGAGCAGGATAGCATTCAAGGCAACGGCATTCAGCGCTCCCGAACTGGAACCCGAGATTACATCCGGGATGATCGGCCTTCCCTGTGCTTCGTGGAAAGCACAACCTTGTACGAGATGCTTGAGCAGCACCATCTCCTGGGCAATTCGCGAAGCAGCGCCGGAAATCGCGAAACCGATTTTCATTATTCTTCTTCCATGCCACTCACACAGAAACAAGCTCGATCATTTATTTCTCTTGTGTTTCGAACTGCTCCAAGGCCTCGAGGGCTTCGCAGCCATACATCACCGAAGGGCCGCCCCCCATCAAGACAGCCACACCGATCGTCTCTGCGATTTCTGGTGGGTTGGCACCGGCGGCAAGGGCGTCGTGAACGTGAAAAGCGATACAACCGTCACAGCGGACGGTAATCGCAATTCCCAGTGCAATTAGTTCCTTAGTTTTGGCACTAAGGACCCCGTCCCCAGATCCCGCCTTGTGCAACTGGGAAAAGGCTCCCATTGTATTGGGTATGGATTTCCCCAATCGAGCCATAAGCTCGCTAAGATGCTTGTAATGCTCAGGATAGTTTTTCGCCATAACAGGCCTCCTTGATGTTGGAAGATACTGAATAGAACTACGCAGAACAGGATCCCTGTTGCTGCGATCAGTATCTCCTATGCTAACATTATGACTGACAATTGGTTTTTACGCAAATTATAGGTAACCGTTATGGTTTCAGGCTCACAGTGGGAAAACTATTCCCTCTGCTTTACCCGTTTCCTGAACAACGATTCGGCCTGTTTGAGCCTCGCCGGGGTGATGAAGATGTAGCGCCCGAAGCGTTGGACCAATAGCCTTCCACCGAAGTGACCGATCAGGAATCCTACGTTGTCGCCGAGCACGGCGGCGCTCCAGGCGTAGTGCACGTTTGCCAGAGTCCTACTGCTGCCAGCGGAGTTGTTTGCTCGGGAATGGTGCCCTATAATGGGAGACTGCCGATATTTCTGCTTCAGCAAAACGGGAGGAGGAAATCATGGAAGATAATCCGGGATTCGTGTACTGCGCCGCGCTCGACGGAAACGGTTCAGCCCGCGAAATAACTAAGGACTGGGGTGAAGCCTGGCAGCGGAGCGCGGCCACGGTCTGGTTCCATCTGGACTTCTCGGACGATTCTGCCAGAGATTGGCTCGAAACCCAGAGCAATCTCTCCGAGCTCACGATTCAGATGCTCGTCTCTGATGATACTCGCCCGCGCATTACTGCGGCCGAAGGCGGCCTTGTGATCTGCCTCAGAGCCGTCAACTGCAATCCAGGCGCCGATCCGGACGACATGGTTTCGTTGCGGCTGTGGATAACCAACAATCGAGTTCTCACGATGAGGCGCCGACGGGTGGCAGCCATCGACGACATCCGTTCCGCACTCGTCCGTAGCGATGGCCCCACCGACAGCGGAGATTTCCTTGAATTCCTCTGCGACAAGCTGACTCACCGCATTGCCGAAGTGGCGGGCGAGATCGATGAGGGGGTAGACAGCCTTGAGGACGAGATTCTGGAGAAGGAGCGCTCGATTCTTCGTACCCAGATACTGAAGTACCGGCGGATGATCATTGGGCTCCGGAAGTACGTCATCCCGCAGCGAGAACTACTTTCACGGCTCCAGAATGAACGTGCCCCATGGTTGTCTGAGATGGACAGGCTTAGGTTGCGCGAGAGCGCTGAACGGAGCAACAGATGCGTCGACGATCTGGATGCGGCCCGAGATCGGGCTGCCATGGCCCAGGAGGAGCTCAACGCGAGACTCTCTGAACAGATGAACCGGACCATCTTCATCCTGTCCATAGTGGCAACCATTTTTCTTCCCCTTGGTTTGCTCACCGGCCTGTTGGGTATCAATGTGGGCGGAATCCCTGGTGCGAACACGCCGTGGGCGTTTCTCGTGGTGTGCGGGATGCTCTTGGTCATCGCCGCAATCCTGTACTACATCTTCAAGAAGAAACAGATCATTTGACCCAATACCAAAACGAGATGCGACTTACTTCTCCATCGCAGAAGCCCTTCTGAAGAGCCAAGCAGGGAAGAAGCTGCTGCGGGTACGCCAGATCCTCATACGATATCGGGGCTGTTGCCGAACCGCCGATATCAGAACGTTCATGTCACGACCCCCAATCCGAGATTTCGCATCCGTACCAAGTGGTCGGTAACCGCGGCGCAGGCGAACTTCCACGAAAACTTCTTCAAGCCTCCTGCACTTTGTAACTCACCACTACCATCCAGTCCGTGTAATCGGGACTGTAGTGTTCCATCATGCCGATTACCCGTTGCTTAAAAACACCATCGATCAACTGTTCTTGTCCCGGCCACATAGAAAACTTGATCCGTAGGTATTTCCAGGCAGAGTTCTTCACGGGAAAAACGCCAAAGAGGTCAGGTTCATATAATATGATGCCTTTGTGCTGGCTATGCATGGCATCGGCAATATTTTTCACCTCCTTGATTATCACCTCTGCCTCAACCTTTTCCGGCATTTGGATGTCGACATAAGCCCGAATCACACCACGGCGGAAACGGCTGATAATTCCGATGTTCCGATTTGGCAGGAAGACCCGCTGTCCGCGAATATTGATCATGGTGGTAAAACGCAGTCCTATCTTTTCCACACGACCAATCTGTCCGGAAATCTCGACTACATCTTCGATATTCAAGGCATCCGAGAAGATGAGGGTCAAACCGCTGATCACGTCCTGGACGAAACCCTGGGTTCCGAAACCTATCGCCAGGCCTATTACTGAGGCGCTGGCCAGATAAGTTTTCAGTGAAACTTTGAATTCTTTTAAAATGAAACCAATCGCAACGAAATAAATCGCAAACGTGATCGAGCTGACCAGGATTGTCAGCAGCGTGGCCGTTTTAGGATATTTCCGAGAAAACGTTTCTTGAACCGGGATTTCTTTGCTGATACGCAGCGTAAGGATCCACTCGCCGAGCTTTCGTATTCCTCTAACCGTAAAGTGGGATAGAACCGCTACCAGGCTAAATCCAAGAATTCGGAGAGGCGCGGGAATAGAAGTTATGAACTGAATCAACTTCTCCAACCGAGTATCCTACTACCAGCTATGTTTTCGTGATCCATTTCCGATCTTCCAGCTTGACCATCAATCCCGCTGTAGTTGTAATGTTCAGCCGAAGATGGAAAAGGAAAACAGGATGAAACCGAGAAAAACGGCGATGGCCTCGGATAGAATTTGAAAGATCCAAACCAGGAGGGCTTTGCCAAAGCTAGTGCTGAAGGCCGCTTTGATGACGAGGATCGTTAGGATCAGTCCGATAATGAATCCGACGATTGTGTTTCTCCCGGGGATCTGCCAAAAGATGTAGTAGATGAGCCAGGTGATAAAACCCGAAGCGACGGCGGCAACTGCGGCCCGCCCGAATTTCGAGTAGCGGACCCCGGCGATTTTGGCACCGAGCCACATAAAAAACGAAGCCAACAGGATCGCGATTATGCCTGTTGCAACCATCGCAGCCAGCTCCGTGGCAAAGAATGTTGTCATTTGATCCTTCCTTTATTCATTCGATAGGTATGAAACTCTGCTCACCGCTTCGTTGGCAAGGGAGTATCAGGCAGGCGCAGCACTCCGCGGTCTGCTCTTGTCCGGCAAGGAAGCCGGCGAACAGAACTAAAATGGACAAACACAGAAAAGCTTTTCTCATACCTACCTCCCACCTGCACTGTCTTTATCCTGCGTGACCGGCACACCAGATACTGTTCCCGTCTGACGGCCCTTTCCAAACGTCAGCACAGAGACCCCGCAAAGAATCAGAAAAACCCCAGCCCATTGCAGGGGATGCAAAGGCTCCCGGAATATCAGTACCCCCCCGAGGATCGGTATGAGAATGTAGGCACTGTTGAATGAAGGAATCAAACGAATCGCCTCACCGTGCTTGTAGGAAAGCTGCAACACAAACGTAGACAGCAGAGAAAGGGCGATCCAGGCTAAGGCGTAGGGATTGGTAAACACGTGAACCAAGCGGAGCAGCGGGGTTCCGAGAAGACTTGCGGTTCGGGAGATAGAATCGCTTGTGTGAAGGAACGAGGAGGATCGGCCTATAGCGGATGTAGATATCTTTTGAAACAAGATCACGAATCCACCAAGGGTCCCAGCTCCTCCAGCCAACAGGGGACCGAGCAACTCTTTTCTCATTCGGAAGATCAGGATCAGAAGGGTGAATACAGCGAGAACGGTGCCAAGGAAGTAGAACAAGTGTTCGATGATCAACCGGGTAGCCGTCGGCTCCTGGTACACGCTGGCCAGAAGGAAAGGGGCGAACATGATGAAGACAACACCGAGGAGCTCGCGTGGCCTCACCGGTTCCTTCATCAGGAACACAGAGAGAAGCGTCAGTGCGGCGAGACCGGTACCTGCCATTGACCCAACGATCAGCACACTCCCCATGCTGACCGCATAGAGGATGAGAAATGAGGAAGCCGTGGTCGCAACCGAGGCACCGACCCAAATACCGATCCCTCGTGCGCGACTGCGGCTCATCGCTGCAAGCCCGACCTTTTGGAACGCTTTGCCAAGATCGAGCATTGAGTAGGCGAGAAAAGCGACCAAAATTGATAGAACATGTGGCCTCATGTTCTCCTCCGTCTCCTTTTCGATAAGAGGCTGCCCGTAAATCCCTCTAGCCCTGCGCCGATTATATCAGGATACGAAGCAGCTGAACAGTGTAGTGTTCCGAGCGGCGAGCTCCGGTGTCCCAAAACAGCAATGTGGCGAATGTGGAATACGTCTCACCTGGAGTCCTCAGATAACGACGACAGATCAAAGATTCTGGTGTAGGATAACAGGAAGCAAGGAGCTGTGACGATATGAAAAAACTAAGCGACAAGAAACGTGAAAAACTACTGAAGGAGTTGGATGAAAGTCTGCTTGCTAATATAGCGATAGCGATGGGTGAGTGGGAGCAGGAAACGGCAGAGGAGCTGCGGGCGAAGAATCTGGACCCAAATATCGCCTCGATAGTGACTGCCCGCTTTTCAAGACGAATCAGGAGATGATGGTTGGCGAATGTTTCTGGCAACCCACTCGAAGATCATGTTGTCCACAACCTGGATGTGATCTCCGCTTCAGAGACCTTCTTCCCCATCATCTCCAAGACGAACTTCTGGTTTTCCCTGGACCCCACGATGATACTGCCCAATAGCGTCTGATCTTTGAGTACATATTTCTCGTACCTTAACATCTTCTCATCAAGCTCGGCAATAATTCTGTAGCTCTCCGCTTCCTCTCCTGGGTTTAGAATTACCTTACCTGCACTCAACAAATCTATACCTGCAACCTTTAATGTATTCTGAGGAATCGTTTGTCGGTATTGAACCGAATTTGGCCACAGGATATTGTGTGCAACGACTGGAGCGTGGTCGAGAGCTGCAGGTATAATTCCCCATACAACCCCCTGGAACTCAACACAATCTCCCGCCGCAAAGATATATTGGTCGTCCGTACACAGATACTCGTTGACAATTACCCCTCTGCTGACAGATAACCCCGCTTCTTTGGCCAACTTGATCCTTGGCCGAACTCCCATAGCTATCAAGACTGTTTCAGCGGGGAGCACTACTCCGTTTTTTAATTGTGAACCTGTAACTTTCCTATCTCCGAGCAACCCCGTCACTTCCGTTCCGAGTATAAACTTACAGCCAAATTGTTCCATGTATTTCTGCAGGATATTTGCTCCCGTTTCGTCCATCTGTTTCGGTAGCAGATGTGGAAATAATTCCACAACAGTCACAGTTTGAACTTCATCAACAAGATGACGGGCGATCTCAAGGCCAAGCAATCCTCCGCCCAGTATCACTGCGTGTTTCGTTCCAAATGTTATGTAATTCCGAATGGCTTCAGCATCTCCAAACTCACGTACGGAAAACACACCATGCAGATCTAGATTGGGAATTGAGGGTTTGTAACTATCAGAACCCATGCACAAGACCAGTTTGTCATAATGTACTCGGGTTTCGTTCCTTAACACGATCTCTTGCTTTTCTCGCTCTATCTTTGCAACTTCCTGGTTTTTGTAGACCGCGATCTTTTTTTCTGCGTACCACTGCGGTCTGTAAATCTGTATATCCGAGGCATTGAGACGGGAATCAAAGATTTCAGGAAGACGTATCCGGGCATAATATTCGTAGGGCTCTCGTGCATAAATCTCAACAGTGAGCTTGTTCGAATCGGGCTCAAGCTTACGGAGATTTGAAGCAACCGAAATTCCTGCTATCCCGTTTCCGATGATTACTACTTTCATAGTGAACAGCGATTGTTAACCATCTCCCACCTAAAATATCCGGGCAGTATTTAATTTCTTCTAGCATAATGGTGAAAAGAAGAGTTCTGCAACCCTGCACGGATCATCTTTGGTGAAAAAGTGACCCTCAATGCGTCTCAGCATTAGACGAATGTTGTATTCCAACAAATATTATTGACGATGGTCGGTAATCTGTTATAATGAACTCGAGGAGGAAAATTATGGTCAAATTCATTTTGGGGATCATTTTTGGTATTCTCGCACTCATCTTCATCTTTCAAAACATGCAGACGGTAGATGTCACCTTTCTCGCCTGGACCATCACCATGTCCCGCGCTCTGATGCTTCTGATCATTCTCTTGATCGGCTTCATCTTGGGTTGGGCTGTAGGCGGTATCGGAAGGCGTCACAGAGCCTCGGAAAAAGAAAAAAAATAATTAGCAAAACGTACTGCCACTGGAACTCTCGCTTTTTCTACAACTGTTTTTCACATTGGTGGTTCTATCTTATTAACTTCCTGAAAATTGAATCATGCCACGCCCCGGATGATAGATGGTGGTTACAAATGGCGTCAAATAAGGATTCATTATGAGGAGAATACTCAATAGCATCAAAATCAACTTTATTAGCGGTCTGATTTTCCTTCTTCCCATCGCTTTAACCCTGTATGCGATGTACACTGTATCCAGACTCATCTACAACGGACTCGCCTTTGTCACCTCTTTTTTCCCCTCTCCGTACCGAGATCAATTCCTATACAAAGCATTCATCATTCTGAGCACAGTGTTTGTTCTTGTTTTCTTAACCGTTCTTATAGGTAGTTTCGTTAAATCGGTTTTCGGGAAGGCAATAGGGAAAGTGGTCGATAAACTATTCACCTTTGTGCCGGGGATCAAAGGATTGTATAAATCTATGAAACAACTCTTTGATCTAGTGCTTAAACGCAGTGAAAGTGATGCCTTCAAGCCGGTCCTGATCGAGTATCCGCATAAAGGAAAGTGGGCGGTAGCGTTTTTAACAGGACCATGCAACGAAAAAATCTCACCTTCTCCAGATAAGGAGTACTTCACTGTATTCATGCCGACGACGCCGAATCCCACGACCGGATTTCTAATGATCGTTCCCCGCGATGATATTGTGACTATAGATATCAGCATGAATGAAGTGCTGAAAATGATCCTATCAGGGGGAGTAGTGAAAGAAGGAAACCATTTCAATGGCCATCCGACAAGGAGTGAGTGAGGCTTGGAAAACCCGTGCAAAAGCGGTTGAGCCGACACGCTGAAACCCGCCGGCTGTACTCGCTATCCCTGGCGGCTCTCGGGATCGTATTCGGTGATATTGGGACCAGCCCGCTTTACGCGATGCGGGCTTGCTTCAACGGTCCATATGGGGTCGAGGTAAACCCCGAGAATATCCTCGGTGTTCTTTCGATTATTATCTGGTCCCTCATCCTCGTCGTTTCTGTGAAGTACGTGGCCGTAGTCATGAAGGCGGATAATAGAGGCGAGGGGGGAATCCTGTCACTCATGGCCCTCCTCGTGTCTCAGCGAAACAAGGACCCCCGAAGTGTGACAGCATTGTTTGCACTCGGTATATTCGGGGCGGCGCTTCTGTTCGGGGACGGGATGATTACCCCGGCGATATCGGTCCTGAGCGCCGTAGAAGGTCTCGCTGTTGTAACCCCGATCTTCGCTCCCTATACTCTACCACTAAGCCTGGCAATCCTGTTCGGATTGTTTGCTATCCAAAAAAGGGGAACAGCCAGTATCGGAGCAGCTTTCGGTCCGGTCATGGTGGTCTGGTTTGTTGTTCTCTCCACCCTCGGCCTGTATCGGATCCTCGGAGCAGTGACGGTACTTGCGGCGTTCAATCCATATTTTGCGGTACGCTTTTTTCTTACTAACCACCTTCAAGGATTCTTGGTACTCGGCGCTGTCTTTCTGGTGGTGACCGGCGCAGAGATGCTGTACGCCGACATCGGCCACTTTGGAAAACCGCCAGTCCGTCTAGCCTGGTTCACTCTGGTCTTCCCTGCCCTCTTACTCAACTATCTCGGTCAGGGCGCATTATTGATACGCAATCCCGCAGCGGCAGCCAACCCGTTTTACCATCTTGTGCCCCCATGGGGGTTGTTTCCTCTGGTTGCACTGGCAACCGCCGCGACGGTTGTCGCTTCCCAGGCCGTGATCTCCGGGGTTTTTTCGCTGACCCAGCAGGCGATTCAGTTGGAGTACAGCCCGCGAATGGAAATCCGGCATTCCTCGCCCTTGGAAATCGGTCAGGTCTACATCCCCTGGATGAACTGGATACTCTTTATCGCAACGATGCTGTTGGTACTGTTTTTCCGCTCATCGAACGACTTGGCAGCCGCTTACGGGGTCGCGGTATCGGCCACGATGGCGATTACCACGATTTTGACTTTTCGTTGTGCCCGGGATTGCTGGTCCTGGCCGCTTACCCCGGTCCTGTTGATTTTCGGACTCTTTTTTATCGTTGATTGCACTTTTTTAGGATTCAGCCTCCTGAAGGTTCGTCAGGGCGGTTGGATCCCGTTGGTGATCGCGATCTTAGCCTACGGCCTGATGGATAGCTGGAACCATGGGATCACTAAACTACTTAAGAGCGTCTCATCTCAATCGACATCCGTCGCGGTTTTTTTTCAGGACCTGCTCGATCATCCACCCGTACGTGTCCCAGGCACTGCGGTCTACCTGGGCGGCCTCGAGGACTTGATCCCCCAAACCCTGCTCAACAATATCAAGCACAACAAAATCGTCCACCATTGGGTGCTGCTCATCCAAGTCAAGACCATTCGGATTCCCAGGGTTGGCAAGAGTCAGCGCGCCACGATAGAGGTGGTGGGGCGGGGATTGGTGCGGATTGTCGCCCGGTACGGTTTCATGGAAAGCCCGAATATCCCCAGGTTGTTGAAACAGATCAGTATTCCCGGGTGGGAGCACAAACCCATGGAAACTACGTTCTTTATGGGCAGGGAGACTCTTATCGTAAAAACCAAAGGAGATCTCCGGCGTTGGCGCCTGAAGGTTTTTTCCTTCCTACACAAGAATGTCCATCAGAGCAGCAGCTACTACCATCTTCCTCCCAATCGCGTGGTCGAGTTGGGCACCCAGATCGAAATTTAAAGCCCAGATTCACCGGGCCTGCTGCCATTCCCGGTTTCCAGATCGATCTACTTCCCTGGCGACCAGCTTTCGAATATTATCGTTCTAGGCTGCGTCTCTCGACCTCGCATGATTGTCCTGATTCTTGCCCCGGAGACCATACTGATAGCGGGTATCGTTGAAATGAATCCTTTCCGACCAGCCCGGAAGCGGCACCTCGTGGTTACCAACCTGGTCGAGGCGGACTGGCTCTGGCTGCTGGCGCATCATCCCATTCTTACCGGTTTGGGGGCGGAGGATCTCGAAACCCTGAAAGAGCTGGTTGTTCGGTTCATCGAGAAGGAGACCTTCGAGGCTGCGGACAATCTGCAGCTGGCCGAATCGATGAAAGCGGTTGTCGCAATCCAGGCCTGCCTGCCGGTTTTACATCTAGGCCTGAGCTGGTACAGGAACTGGAAAACCATCGTGGTGGTACCCAGGCGATTTGCCCAAACGAGACGCCACGTCGATCGCGCGGGTGTGGTTCACGAATCGAACGAGGTGGACATCGGCCAGTCATGGGACAAGGGTCCGGTTGTGTTGTCCTGGGAGGACGTGGAAGCTTCCGGTTGGGCTGATGGATACAACGTGGTCATCCACGAAGCGGCGCATCGCCTCGATCTGCTCGATGGTGCCACGAACGGCTGCCCCGCACTGCATGCCGGGATGGACCCGAAATCGTGGCAGGTGACCTTCCTGACGGCTTTCCAGGACCTGGAACGTCGCACAAACAAGGGCCTGCGAACAGCCGTAAACTCCTACGCCCTCGAAAGCCCTGCAGAGTTCTTCGCCGTGGTCAGCGAGTTGTTCTTCGAAAAGCCTCATCACCTGAAGAGGGAGTACCCGGATGTATATGAGCTCTTGGCGCAGTTCTTTCGCCAGGATCCCTGTCAGAGATTGTGACTTTGCATCTGGGTTTGTGTTTTCAAGAGGAACCGGTTGATGTCCGAGCGCCGATCGTGCAACCCTTTCCATTGTGGTTCTCCACGATCTTTACGCAGTCGCCGGCCTGGAATTTTGTCACTCCGGCATAGTAAACAGCCATCACGTTTTCCAGAAGGGCCTCATCATCATCGAGAAGATCCACCTTCAGACCTTTTGAAGCGACCTGGGAGTGTCCGATCGGCCGTAGGCTGCCGACAAAACTTCGGCTATCCGCCAACCATGCGGAGATGCTCTCCGCCTTCTCCGCCGCATCTTCCTCTGCTTTGAACATATAGCTTTGCAGCCATCTCTCGGCCAGACTCTGGGACAGCTGCATCTGGGTCTTGCAGGTTGCCAGCAATCCCGGCGGGTAAGCTTTCAGCTTTTCTATCCACAGAATGGGATTGTTCTTTTTGTTGTTGATATTCCTCTGGGCAATGGAATGCTCGTTCACGATGTTTTGAGCGGCCGATGAATAGGTACTTCCCTTATACGACCAATTGATTACAGGGTCGATAGGACCCAAGGCCGAATGCTCGGCCATAACGATCCGATCCGCGGCACAGCACAGGAGCGTAGCCGTAGACAGGGCGCAGAGGGGCACGATCACCCGAATATGATCGTAGCGGCGGCGCAGATAGGTGACGATCTGTTCTGTCGCCTCCACCGAGCCACCCGGGCTGTGTACGACGAGATCCAGATCCCGACCCTCCATTCCCGCAGAGGCGGCCATGAAGCAGCTGGCGTCCTGCCTGTTTATCTGCAGAACCCTTCCCGGGATTTCCTTCTCCGTAAAAGCAGAGGCGTAGAGGATCGTTGCCCGGTTGGTATACTTGTTCAGCTTTTTGAGATATTTCTTGAGCACGTAGTCCTGAGAGCTTTCTTCTCTCCGAGTGAGGACCTCGTTATACACATCTTGCAAAGAAGGCACTTGATCTTTCCTTTCCCTGTTTTCAATTAAGCAATAGTTTCTGCAAAGCCATCAAGATCGCAGCAGCCGCGTAAGACGCATATCAACTTTCATATATCTGGCGCATCTTGTCAATAATTTGCTCTGATCTTGAATGATTCCACCCAACCTGTAAAAAAGGGCTGTGACGGCGGTGGATCACAGCCCTAAAAACCTCTGTGGGAACGTCGATTACTGCGACCCGCTCTTCGGGAAGACCGTTAACTTCCCGACAGTTCCTGCTCCTTGCCGTCGATCGTCTTTTCCAGTTCTTCCACTTCATTTAGCAATTTCTTTATTTCCTCCGTGCCTTTGGAAATGGTTTGCTGGCCCTCTTTAACAAGAACCTGATACACGTGCAGCCCGATCTGAGCAAACCGTTTCTCGATCTGTCTTTCAAGCTGACCAATCTCGAACCTGGTGACTCCTTTTCCCCCAAGCTCTTTGGTCTTGGCTTTTGCCTTGTCGAAAATTTCTTTGGAAGACATGATACCTTGATCCAATACGTCCTTTGACCTTTCCCAAAATCCCATTCTTTGCTCCTTTCGATTTTTGTTCTACTTTGATCAGTCCGATTCCAGCGATGATATTCCAATCACGCCGCAAGCGATACGCATCCCAGCCGCACCACCGGGCTGAGTCTTGTAATCATCGGCCTTCTCTTTGATTACTATGGACCTTCCGATGATCGAGTTGCGGCCGTTGAGGGAGATCTGCTGGTCGAGACGATTATATTTTGCTTTTCCCGATTTATCCGCCTCGATATTCCCCAAATCGCCGACGTGGCGCTCTTTATCCTCCGGTCCCGCATGCATCGTGTTGCCTGGATTGTAATGCCCGCCCAATGACGAACCATCAGCCGCGGTACAGTCGCCGAACTCATGGATGTGAATGCCGTGCTTGCCGGGTGTGAGGCCGGAT
>Ga0307378_10005191_pt1 | contig 18239 bp, 44 predicted proteins | sample UN1MG_FD_202238 | JGI IMG/M metagenome (GOLD analysis project Ga0307378, IMG submission 202238) | Soil microbial communities from Risofladan, Vaasa, Finland - UN-1 | ecosystem: Environmental > Terrestrial > Soil > Coastal area > Acid sulfate soil | place: Finland: Risofladan, Vaasa | collected... | reverse complement strand
GTATTAATATAGAATTAAATCAGGGAGAACTTAAAAATTCCCCCTAATTACATTTGCTTTGAAATAAATCCATCTACCTTTCGTAGAATATCTCTAAGCTTGTTAGCGTTATCATCATCGCCATCGTTTTGCAAATCATCCGCAACATCGTATGCTTGGATTAAATTCTTAAAAGCCTTAGCAGCTTCTTTTTGTTCTTTCGTTTTGGTTCCTTTTTTTGCAGTCGCTGACTTCCCAATCTCATTTAAGATTTCAAAAGTCTTAATCTTATTTGAACCGCATCCAGTTTTTAAGATACTTGCAATCTTTTCTTGTAAAGCCTTTGTGTTTTTAAAAGCCGAAGGAGACAATGGCAAAGACTCTCTAAGTTGGATGTTGCCGATTGAGTTTCCCATACCACTATCTTGCCAGCCAGTGTATAAAGCATAACCAAGAGTATTGTCCTCTCGCATTCTAACTGCCAAAGTTAAAGCGTTTCCACCATCTCCGTAGGTTAGATCGTGTAGTCTAAATATGATTAATAGTTTGCTCATGTTGTTTGTTTTGTAGTTTATATATGGATAGAAATAATTATAGAGAGAACTTAAAAATTAATCTTTATCTTCTTCAAAGTCAGATGGCTCAACACCATTTACATTGTGAGAGAAATCATTAATAGCAATTTGTAAGCATATTTTTTGAGACTCACTGCTTGAATTACCTTTGTCTGGCATCTTATTAATAAGAGCCTCTATTTTCTCTATAAGATCCTCAGCTCTACGCTTAAAGGTCTCTGATTGTTTTTGACTTCGTTTCATATTATAATAGAATAAAAAAAGGGAGAACTTAAAAAGTCCTCCCTTTAATTTGTTAAAGTTTAATTCCTAATTCCTCTAAGTTCGTATTCCAAAAGCATTGAGTTTTTTTCATCTCTAGCTTATACTTATTAACATACTTTTGAAGTTCTGCCAAAGGCACTTGTGATAAAGGCTGTTTGAAGTTGATATAACTATAACTACCTTTCTTTAAAACGTGTCCAATAATAAGACAAGTCTCTTTTAGCTTGTTAATTTTCTTATCTTCTTTTTCTTTTAACATCGCTTCAACCAAATCATCAATGAAGTGTGTTAAGTCCATTTTAATTTTAAATGGCTTGCCATTAATTCCATCCAATACAATTGGAGGGAGAGCAAGACAAAAATCTTCTGCTTTATTTGTTAACTCTCTACCACCTTCATAATAGTGATAGTAAGTCTCCCCACCATGCCCATCATTCTTGGCATATGCAACTTTTTTACCCTCAACGTGGATGTCTGCTACAAAGGCATTTGTTTCTTCACTCATTCTTTCAAAGAATTGGAACTTTTTTAATTCAATTTTCATAGATTGTTTTTTTAAGGTTATATATGGATAGAAACAAAAAGAGGAGAAACTTAAAATTTCCCCTCTTTTAATTTGTTAAAAATTTATTATTCTGCTGCCCAACCAAAAAATACATAAGTACCTTGTTTTTCGCTTGTAGATTGCTTATAGTTTATCTCTGCAACTTTTGAACCTCCGCCCTCTAAAACTTTTTCCATGTGAATAGAAGTTCTTCTTTGGTGTTTTTCAGAGTATTCACGTGCAACCTTAACTGCATCGCCCTTTGTACGTTTTGAGTCAATGGTGTTTCCGTTGCTATCTGTTACAACAAACTTCAATATCCACTTCTTTGTACCTTTGCTTACAATATGGTCAACTTGACTCTTAACCTTGTTCGTATTGCCTTTAGGTTGATCAGTGCAGATTGCCAGGCAAGAACCCCATTTGTCAGCTCTGTCAATGTTATCATTGATAAAGGTGTTTAATTCTTTTTTGCTACGTTTAAATTCTTCAGTAACATCTCTAAAGCCACTTGTGGTTGAGATGGTGCCATTGTACCCTTGTTGGTGTCCGTATTCTTCCTTTGCATCTTCGCAAAGTCTGTTATACGCATCGCTCATTGATTTACCTTTACCTCTGTTTGTGAAACTACTTGCGCCCATTTTTTATTAGTTTTTATTGGTTTATATATTAGTATAGAAAGGAATTGAATGAAACTTAAAAATTATTTTCCACGTGGATATAAAAATGAAATATCTCTATTTTTCTCTTTACACCATTGTGTTAAAACTTTGCTTGCATTTAAATACTCTGCATTGCTTATTTTTTTAGGCTTAAGAGTACCAAATACTTTAGCACCATCATCATCCCAAAAAGCAGTATAAAGGCTTTTAGACGTTTTAAATGGTTGTGATAAGGTAGCATCATCAACATTGGCATTATGGAAGCCAAGCCAAGTAAAATCTTTCAATTGAAAGAATGTATGGCAATGATTTCCGCCTGATTGAAAAGATGATGTAACGCCGTTTAATTGATCAGTGTATTTATTTAATGTTCTATACACTTTTTTCTTTTCATCTTCGTTGAAACCGATTAGGTTATTATCAACCAATGTTTTTATATATGCTTTTTCCATATTGGTATAGAATTAAATTGGATGAAACTTAAAAATTATCTTTTAAATTCAGTAAGAATATAAATATCAGTATTCATCCCAAAAGCCACTCGTTTGAGTTTCTCTTCATGCTTTTTGATATATGCCTCTGCTACTTCTTTTACGATTGAAACTTTTGCATGATGACGATTGGCGAGTAGTTTGTATTTGCACACGCCGTCTTTACCCAAAACAGATACTATACCTCTGTTTTTTCCTAACATATAGGAATGTAAAGACATTTCGAATTCGATTATAAAATTATTTTTTGCCATTTTAATTTGTTTTATATTGTAATAGAAAGAAAGTTAGGGAGAACTTAAAAATTAAAGTATAAGTTTAAAATAATGATTTAATCTATCAACTCTATATTCAATAGCTTTAACTCCAAGTTTGGTATTAACACGCCTTTCAATTTCAGACATATTATCTCTTATGCCTATGTCTTTTACGCCTGGATGACGTTGTATTTCATTTGAATTAGTGCCACCAAAGGAAAAGCCAATATAATCCCAATCCATGCATTTTTTTCTCCAGGCATCATGCCCTTCTTTTCTGCTTATGTATTCAGCTTCAATACCTTTAATCATAAGATCAACAACACGATTTAATGCTGTTTCTTTTGTTTGTTGCATTTCTTTGATAAAATCCATTTTGTTTTGATTTGTAAGGTTTATATAATAATAGAAAGAAATTTAGGGAGAACTTAAAATTCTCCTTTAACTTCTTCGTAAACTTCTTTTAATGTTTTTTCTCCTATTGGAAATGATCTGTCAAGTTCAATGGTTAAGCCAAAAGGCAATTTTAAACTTGCCATTTCGTCAAAAGATATTGTCCCACATTCAGCGAACATTGGTTCATCCAATAACGCAAAACACATTGCAACTCCATCGTCAAAAATTTCATATACATACCAAGTACCCGCTCCAACAGGATTGAATAGTTTGAACAAGATCTTTGTCTGTTCCATTTCTAATTCGCTTGTATCTCCTTGTTTTTTAGAAGCCTCTGCAATTTCATTGATATGGCTTTGAGGAGCTTTAAATTTTTTTAGTATTTCCAGGTTCATATTGTTTGGTTTATAAGGTAATAGAAAGTAATTGATCAGAACTTAAAAATTAATCTTCATCCAATAGTGCCTCGCCCATTTTATAAATAGTTCCCATCTTCAATAAGATGCAGAACATCATAGAAGTCCCACAATTCTTTTTTGTGCTTCTCAGCATAAGCCCACATGATGTCAGAGTTTGATCTCAACACCTTTTGTTCAGCCGATGTGAACGACTCAATGTCCATAGGATCATCGTCAATATGATAAGCATATTTCTCTGTACTACCTAGCCACTTAAGGTAGTTTTTAATGTCTGACCAAGTAGCTGTTTTTTGTAATTTTGGAATTTTGGAGTTTTTCATATGTTGGTTCTTTAGGGGTTTATATAAGAATAGAAAGTAATTGATCAGAACTTAAAAATCCGTTAAACATAAATGAGGATTTGCCTTAAGAACGTCTTTTAAATGTTCTTGCTTCTCTGCAATTTCTTGATCCACAGTCATTGTAGCTTCCCATACCTCAACCTTTTTGAGCATGTAGTATGATAAGTCCCAAATCTTACGAATTGATCTCAAGGCTTCTTTTTCGTTATTAGCATAAATGTCATATGCATTCCAACTGCTAGGTAATTGATATTTATATCGTGTCATTTTTTTCAACAATTTTACAACGTTTTCTCACCATTTCATTATAGATTTGTTGAGTTACTTTAAAGTTTCCTTTTGGATGTCTACGACCATTCTTTGTTAATTGATAATAGCCTTTACCAAAAATACCTGTCCACTTCCATTCCCAAAATTGATCTATCCAACCTAATTTATAATCAAGCAATTCATAAACAACTTTTGGATGTTCTTTTAAAAAGTCTATGTATTTTGGTATTTCCATGTTAAGATAGAATAGAAACAAGGGAGAACTTAAAAACAAATCTTTTTAAGTTTGGGCCAGAAACTTTCTATTGGTTAGCGCTTAGAACCAGGATCGTAAAAGGGAGAGAAAACAAAAAACCCCTCCTTGTGAGAGGGGCTTTTCGAACCAAACCAAAAACTAAGAGAACCACCATTTAGTGCTATTTATGAAAGAAACATTTTCTTTCAGGAATATCTTTGCCTTTCCAGGCACATTTATACATTTCCATCAGCTCATCCAAAGACGAACTCTTAAGACGTTGACTTCTAAACTTTCCTTTCTTATCGACATAGTTTATGCAATAAGTAACTCCTCCGACAAATTCAATAACCCGTGTGTCCTTATTGAACTTACGTTCCATTCTTTCAAGTTCCTTTTCAGAGAACACAACATCAGCTGCTTGTATATTGACAGTCTTTGAACCGTTTTGTGTATTTACAGTTGCTTTCATGTTTTAAATACTTTTTGAATTAAATTTAACCAACTCATCTCCTTTACCGATTTTAACGAAATCACAAATCATATCAAGACCTTCAATAGTTTTTGGATTAATCCAAAAGAAAAATGAAAGTCCCTCAATTTGCTCCACAACCCAATTTGAACCATGTGTACACCATTTGCCTGTAACTCCCACAAATGTATCTCCAAGCTCAATCAATTCCTCTTTATATTCAACCTCAATCTCATCGAGGTTTACATTGAACTGAATTGCCATAGCACATTTCAAACCCTCAATTTCACATAGACTTTGTTCGTCTGCATTTACTGAAGTAATAATTTCGTTGTTTATTCTAAAAATGGTTTTTCTAATTTTGTGTAGCATTTTGTTTTGGTTTAGTTGGTTATATGAGTATAGAAAGTAATTGATTGAAACTTAAAAAATGTTTTAAAGCCAACTACATTTAAGATAAAATTCCGTTCCTCTATCTTTTACAACTCTATAGATTATTTGTTCCACGATTAAATCCCATGTCCCCGTAGGATCTTCATCTTCTTCTATAGGATATTCATCGATAATGTATTTAATCTCATCATCAGTTAATTCTTGCTTAATTGCCTTTGCTACGTCCTTAACGTCTTCAGGAGTTATTTTTGGTGTTTCCATAATAAGATAGAATATAAACTGGACCAAACTTAAAAAGAAAAACCCCCACGTTTATAGAAGGGGTTTTTAATATCTAGTTATCTTTATGTATTTAATAAGTAAGAACTTATTTAGGGATTGTCTCTTGCTCTGTTCATAATTCGTGTATTAGGCGTGTTTAATTAATTTACTTATCAGTGGACAGTTTGTCTTGGGTGATGGCCACACCCCTAAAATGTTACTTCTTCATGATTTCCAGGTTTTCGTTTGTTTGTCTTTAGATCTGTATAGAATTAAATTAGGGAGAACTTAAAAAGATTTTAATCCCCCTTGCACATTTCTTTTGTCAGCAAAGTTAACTTGCCTCCAAAATGATTGTTTCTTACATACCACTTTTTTTCAGTTTCTTTAAAGATGTAATCGAATTCCTCACCCATATTAGAAGGGAGTTTGTTTTTGAAAGACTTTGCCTTAACATCTTTTTCGCCTCTGTCTCTGCCATAAGCATTTACAACACCTTTAACAGGTTTGTCGAATGTATGTCCATCTCCTTTTGTAGGAGCCACGTTTGGAGCCAAAGAACTAATATCGCCCACTGCAATAAGTTTCTTTATTTTTGCTGCAGTCTTATAATGTTCCAATAAGATTGTGCCGTTATTTGAAGGGTAGCCATCCCAATGACAATAAATTCTTTTGCCATTTCCCTCTTTGTCGATTATTGATATTGTACTTCTTGTTGCCATGTTTTGTTTATTTAAATGAATAGAAAGGTTTATAGATAGAACTTAATTATTTTTTAACCGATTGCGAGTATTCAACTCTAATTATAACCCTTGTATTGGCCCTAATATGCTCATGGTTGACTTCAACCACTTTATGTGAACCAACACAAGTGAACCCCTCCAGAATTGCTTTAGCAATTAATTCGTTAAGGCCTGACGCTGTACTTGAAGTTATTATCTTTTGCTCCATTTTTTTATCTTTTGTGAACGTAGTCCGAACTCTTATCATCCAAATAGCGATTAACTTCTTGGTGCAAAATTTCAGTATCATTAATTTCTTCAAGCTTTGCGAATAGCTCGTCATCATACTTGAATAGCTCGTCAATGCCAATGTTATGATCACCTCCTTTAAATACTGAACCACTCATAAATTCCTGGTCAGCAGTTTGTTTTCTTGACTCAAAAAATTTGTCAAGTAGTTTCTTTTGTTTTGAAGTTAATTGTCTCATGTTGTTTGGTTTATAAGGTAATAGAAATAAAAAAGGAGAAACTTAAAATTAAAGTTTCTCGTCTTTATTAAATGTTTCAACACATATAACTTTGCTTTTTTCAGCATGATAGTCGCTTACAAATTTTGTAACCGCACTTTTTGGTATCTCAAACACTTGAATAGTTTCAGTGTATTTATATTTTCTTGTGTGATAATTAGAGTGTGCAGTCGTATCAAATTTCATAAACAACAAATCTATGTCATTGGCACTAACCACATACTTAGAGTTTATCTCTATAACCTCATTAGTAAAAATGTTAGTTACTTTTGCGATGCCGTGAGTATTATATTTTATATCTTTATCTTTTATAAAAATATCTCTACGAGCCCCACCCATTCCTCCGCCAAAAGTTAAGAGAACTTTTTTAGCATGATGCCTTTCTTCTTCCACTTTCTTTGCTGGTGAGCAAGGCAACCCAAAATTTAATACCTTTTTTTCTTGTGTTATGTTTTCTAAAATTTTCATATTGTTTGGTTTATAAGATAGATAGTAATTGATTGAAACTTAAAAAGATTATGCAGCTTTTAACATTCCTCTAATGTCCCCACAAGGAAGTGTTTTGAAGTTTGGAGTTACTGCATAGTAACGATATACAAACATTTTCTTTTTGCTAGGTATCATTACCCTAATGCGAGTGATCAATTTCTTTTTTCTTGCAACCTTTAAAAGCGAATTGTGGCTTTTCTTTCTTTCTTGATGCCAACATTCTTTGGCAATTTCGTATTCAGATTTGTGAGGATTTGCGATAATGAATTTAATCAATTCCTTTACACTATTTCTTTGTGGTTTGTTTCTCATATTAGGATAGAAAGATCCCAGGGAGAACTTAAAAAGAAAAAAGGGGAATTTTATTTCCCCTCTTATTTAACTTTCAGCTACAAGCAAAGTCCGATATTCTTTTTCAGTTAAGTGTCGTGGAGTTTCCAACATTTTTGCACTTGCATTTTTTGGCTTAATAAGTATGCAATCCCCTTGTCGCAAAATCTTCTCAATGTTTCCTTTCTCAACCGTTGTTTGAATTGTCCAAGCAATACATTGAATTGCGTTTATATCTTTAACATCAACATTCCATCTTTGCCCACCGTTTGTTTCATAAACTCTTTTTATGTCCACCCAAATAAGATATACTCTATTTGTTGAAGTATCTTTACATTTTACAAAGTAGCAGTTTTCCATTTGTTGATGGTTTTTCAACCCTTTACTGAAATATGAACCCTCAACTTCAAAAAGTTCATAAGTATCATTAAATTTATTTTCAACAAGTTTACCATCTTTATCAACAAATGTTGTTGTCTTTTTAATTGTTTTTGAGTTAATCAATTTTGGCTTAACTTCTTTTATCAATCTGTCAATACCCAGACAAACAATACCAACTCGTCTTTGTTCCAAGTTTTCCAATCTTGCTATTCCACTAAAAGATAATGGTTTAATTTTACTCCAAACACTTTCCAATTCTTTAAATGGACAAGTTTCGTGTTTTAACTTTAAAAGTCTGCAACCTAAATCGTAAGCAAATTCTGTATTTTCAATTACTATTTTCATTTTTTAAATGTTTTGGTTTATAAGTTAATAGAAATAAAGGGAGAGAAACTTAAAACTTCTCTCCCTTATTTGATCTTTTTTTAATCACTATCTCTATATTCTGTATAGCTATTTGTTATTGATATTTTCAAAGAATTTCCTTTGATTGTTAATACGTTGCCCTCTGCGTTTGTTGTGAATGTAAACCAATCATCTATCTCCCCATCTTCATTATCCAATTCAGGTGTAAATTCAGAAGTTTGTTTCTCAATTTTTTCTTTGATTTTTTCTAACAATTTTTCTTGTTCATCTGTCATAATAAAATCTCTGCTAAAGTTCACAGTAGCATCATTTCCCTCGCCACCATTGATATTTAACACATTATCCTTAATGAATTTAATCATTTTAGGGGAGAGTTCAATTTCAATTTCACTTGTTTGACTTTCGCTATATTCAGATTGTGCAGTTTTAGAATAATTAAAACTTTCTTCTTCCTCGTCTAACTCTATTTCAACAGTTCCACTTTCACCTTGATAATGTCCATCAGAGTTTACATAGAAATCAACGTGGTTATAGACTGCATCATCAAAGTATTCTGTCAATTCTTTACTTTCAACTTCTTCGCCATCTTTGTCAAAGAAATTGAATTGAGTGTTTCCCATACTATCTCCGCCACAGTCAAATTCCAATGTAGATGAAACTATGCCGAGTTTTTTCCAAATTTTTATTGCGTTTTCCATTTTTTTATTTTTTAGTGTTAAGTTTTTCAATAAGTTCTTCTGCTACTTTTGTGGCTTCAGGATTTTCAACGTCCTTTACCCCATTACACATCCAAGCCTGAACTTGCATATGCTTTAAATAATCTTGTGGTGTTGGTACAAACTTCATTCTAAAGTCCTCTGCAACGTGCAACATAGCAATATCAACCGTATCAACTGACTTGCCATCAGAGTTTGTAATGTTATATCCAAATATCTTTGGAATGATTGAATAACAAAACCAGGTGTTGTGAGTTAGTGTACGAGAAGTGTTGTTGTTCATTGAAGCCTTTGGGCTATCAATCAATTCGTGGATTGCTAAATAATCTTCAACTTTGCCACCCCAACGCTTTACGCTTGACTTTGAATGTATTAGTGGATTTGCCATTTGGTTTGTTTTTGTTTGGTTTATATGAGTATAGAAACAAAAGAAAGGGGAACTTAAAAAATTCCCCTTAAAATTTTAATCCCATACTTGAGATATGGTTTGCTTAAATGGATTGTACTCCACTTGTTTACCCATAACCCAATTACCTTTATCCACTTTTAAAGCGTGGTGTTCACCAAATGAACCATTAGGTTGTTCGTGTCGCAAAACAGTGTCTTTTAAGACAGTAATGTCTGCAAATTCTTTTTGTTCATTATCCATTTTAAATTCGCCGTGCAAAGTATGTAGGTTTGAATTTCCTCTGAGGATTGTTTTCTTATTGCTTTTTTTCATATGTTTATTGTTTATAGAAAGATTTCCAGTAAAACTTAAAAAGTCTCTCCTTTATAATAGCTTTTAAATTCTTTTACTTCCTGAACTCTTACACCTTTAAAAATCAAACCTTCACACCCACTCAAATCAGTGTTTAAGATTTTTGTTGTATTTGTGATTTTCGTGTCAAATAATGGCTTAAGTTCTTCAATAATATCCTCAACCTCTTTTTCTGTATAGACTTTATTTGTGAGAGTTATATACCCTCCAAACCCTTCTTTTTCGCCAATGTCAGCGTCAAGTATAAATCGTACTGTTTTTTTCATGATCTGTTTGTTTAAGTGAATAGAATAAAAAAATGAGAAACTTAAAAACTAAACTTGTTTATACTCAATAGACAAGCCATTCATTCCATCAACCATTCCAGCTAACTCTATACCTTCTATAAAGGCATCAGCTTCTTGTTTTGTGGCAAATGAACGAGTCTTTTTTGTGTTCATTGAATCTTCAAATTGGACTTTTACTTTGTGTGTCTTTTTCATATGATTTTGGTTTATACGTTAATAGAAACAAAAAGATCAAAACTTAAAAGTCATCTTCAGTAAACAATTCTTTTTTGCTACCTTCCACATAAATAGAGAAACACTCTCCGTGTAAACTATTCTTATCAAGGTAGTTCTCAACATATTCTTGTAATTCAGGATAAAAATTCTTCTTATCTTTTACTTTGATAATGAAATTTTCCTCAATTAAACCGTAATTGTGTTGGTCAGGTTGCCCCTCAAATTCCGTGCCTTCAACAGTGATTGTTCTATTGCCCTTAGCAAAGGCTTTATAGAACGTTGCAAGATTGCCAAAATAAGCGCAAGTGATTGCTATTTTTAATTCGATTGCTGTTTTTGTTTTTGCTTTCATATTGGTATAGAATTAAATTAGGGAGAACTTAAAAATTCTTTCTAATATCTTTACGATATCCGTCTTTTCTTAACTCGCTTAATCGAATCAATGCCAATTCTTTTGTTGGAAACATTTCCCAATGCTCCCCACTCTTTGGAGAAACTGAATAAACCTCATAGGGAGTGTTATAGTTAGTTATAAGCATAATAAACTTATCATGACTCTTCCTATCTTCAATGCCGTTTTTATAATTGTCACATACAATAAAAGGTTGCCCCTCATAAGCCGTTTTATACGATTTACCATAGTTACATCTTTGAACTATTGATATTGATCTTAATTGCTCAGCAGATAGCTTTTTAGCTATGCTCTCAGCGTCTTCAAATGTTTTACAACTTATCATACCATTATAGAAAGAAAGTAGGGAGAACTTAAAAAGATCAACCCTGGGCCAAAGCGCTAACCTATAGAAACTTTTCTAAAGAAACTTAAAAAGTCTCCCCAAATAAAGTTATGAACAAATTGTTAACAACGCAGAAAACCCAGGCAGATCCGCCCAGGTTAAACTTAAAAGAAAAAAGGGGAATTTAACCCCTATTTTTTACCCCTCAATAATGTAGTGTACTTTGTTGAGTGTGATAGCAATAATGTTATCCAACCCAAGCGTTAAGCGAAAGAAGTTATTTTCTTCGTCCACTTGCCCACGCCCCGCAGTCTTTTTCTCACTGAAGTACGATGGAGAAAACAAGTCTTTTGCGATGGCTTGCTCTTTAGCAATTTTTTTGCCTTGGTGAAAGAATGTAGTACGAACTTTTGCAGTTCTTTCTTGGTCGCAAACCAAATACTCTTTAGTAACGTCTTTATCCGCTGCCGCTAAGATATTTGACCCCTCAACAAAGTGCTTGCCTTTCATAGCCTCGCTTACGAAGTCAGCTATTTCGCCTTGCTTATCTAAGCGACGATTAACACGCTTTGTGTAATCCGATCCAATAGTGACGTTTCTATACGTCAGCTTTTGTAATTGACGAGCACCCTTTACTAAACGACTTCCGTGTTCGTCAGTGAATGCTACTAAATGAGAGAAAGTTACGCCTTTGAACTTCATTAACATTTCTCTTAATTGCGACTTTGTAATTGTGATTTTTTCCATGTTTTTCGTTTTTATGTTTTTAGTTGATTTCTATTGTAATAGAGATAAATGTGACCTGAACTTAAAAAGTTTTTATTTTTAAGTTTTAATCGGAAATGTTCTATTGGTTAGCGTTGATCATGGGCGGCCAAAAAAGATCAATGATCCTGGCTAGTGCTAACCTATAGAAACAAAACAAAAAAAACTTAAAAAAAATCCCCTCTTTCCAGAGAGGACTTTTAATTAATAATTTGACTTCTTTATTGTTCCGTTATTTGGAAAAATCAATTTGATAAGTTCCACTGCCTTGCCATCTTTACCGCCAATGTGCCAATCAGTAATGTACTGAACATTGGAGCCATAGTTCTTCCAATCGTAAATGGTTGCAATAACGTCCTCTCCATCCACTTCGCCTTTAATTGACCACTCATCAAGTGTTTTATCTGCTGGACCCTCTCCTTTGCCTAAAACCCTTTCGAGTTCTCTGTGAGTTATTGTGATGTAACCACAAAGGCTTGTTCCGCTAGCATTAACACCCGTTTTAAATTTTACTTCGCTCATGTTTTTTGGTTTATTGGTTTATATGATAATAGAATAAAAAAGATCGAAACTTAAAATTCTTTTAGGTGGTTCATTTTCTTCATCGTATTAAGCAATTCATAATTTTCATCATCCAACAAGTTGTTAATAAATTCTTGTCTTGTATGTTTATTTTCCAACTCAATTAAATCAACCATTCTCAAATAGTCATCTTTAAACTTTGAGCTTAGCACAAGTTCATTAAATAAATTTAACCCCTTTTGCATATAATCATTTTCGCTTGATGTAAGCTCCTTTTCAGTTTTAACCAACTCTGCAACCTTTGGTAATACTTGCTCCAACATTGCGTCAAAGAATGCTCTTAATAAGCGTAATTCAAATGCTTGTTCTTTTGTGAAATTGTACTTTGTCATCTTTTCCATAATTTATGTTTTTAATTGTTTATATATATTATTACGCACACAATTACATAAGATTACAAAAAAAGCAAAATAAATATTTTTTAAGTTCTAATCGGAAATGTTCTATAGGTTAGCACTTAGAACGGATCGCCAGGAAAAAAGAAAGGCGATGAGAATTAACTCACCGCCCGTTGAAAGACGGAAACCACTCCGCACCTTATTTGATAAACCAACCTAGAAAACTTTAATCTTTTTTACGAGCTGCCATAGCCTCCGTGTACTTTTTGAGGTAATCTTCGTATAATCCCTCGTTAATGTCTTTTAAACGATTTAAATGAGGTGCAACGTCTTTTGGTTCTTTCGTTCCGTTTTTGATCCCCATAATTCCGCCTGTAATCTTTTTGAGTAATTGCTCTTGCATAGTGTTTTGGTTTATTTGGTTATAATGTTATAGAAATAAATATCCAGGAAACTTAAAACTTTGCTAATCGTTTTTTGAATACGTTGAATTCTTTTTCAGTAAAGATAATGGATGCAGAGAACCCTTGTGCGTATTCAGAGTGTTTCTCAGCCAAAATATAGTCTATTGCATCTTGGTCATTTTCTCCTTGCTCTTTAATATCCTTAACTTCTTGAGGAGTTATTTCAAACTTTTCAATTCTTGACTTTTTTAAATAACCGCCCTTGGCAATTATATAATATGTTTCAGGCTTTTTCATTATTTGTATTTGTTTAATATTTGATTAATAATTGATACTGCACCTAAATAGTATCCATAATCTTCACATTCAGTATGGTTCATATTTTCCATACCATTTGCTTTTGCTTCTTTGATGAGTTTTTTAAACTCGTCCCTTTGTTCTGTAAGCTCTTTGATAATTACTTTGTCTAGTTTTGGCATCGTGTTTTGTTATTGGTTTATATGGTAATAGATACAAAAGGATAGAAACTTAAAACTAATTTTCTGACTCCAATTTTAAATAAGCATATACTTCATTTGGATGAATAAATGCAATACCACCATTTGCAATCTTTTCTAAGTCCTCTGGACGAGCGAAACAAGTGTCAGTAGGATAATCCTTCGTTCTAATAGATGAGTCGCTTAAAACGTCCAGGATTTCGTATTCACCCATAATTCTATTATGTCCAAGTGATATGTCGCCTTTATTGTCTGTACAATCATGCACAACAATTACTTTACCGATTAATTTTTTCTTCAGATCTAAATTCATATTATAATAGAATAAAATTGATTGAAACTTAAAGACTTTCTCCAAACTTTCTTTTAAGCATGTTTATAACATTTTCCTTTTCAGTCCCCTCAACATCTCCTCTCAACCAATTTGCTACCAATTGATTTTTATCTTTGTAGTAATACAAAGCATACTCATTCCCTTTTGGACTTTGTATTTCTATGCGAATTGTATTCTCACTTATTCTATAAGGATTGATATACCTTGCAACAACTCCGCAAATCCCCTCTCCTTTAACTCTTTTATTCTCAAAGAAGAATTCTCTTAAAAAATCTCTATCCTCTCTAAGCAACATATATGCAGTATGATTCCAACGAAAATGACCTTTAACATAGTCCTCTTTTTTCCAAGTTCTATGAATTCTTCCCGTATTATGTCCGTGTAATTGAGTCCCCTTTGTTGCAATTGTCTTTCCGCCATAAAAATCATTCATACCCGTTGCCCACATTTTAACTCTTCCATTAACCATACTTTGTAGCATTGGCTTAACTGAAGAAGGACAACCGATATTTAAACACATATGATGAATCTTCTCAGCAAGTGCAGCCATTATTTCATAGTTTGATCCTTTGTAGCAACTGAGCATAAGCTCTAATTCTTTTGCTAAAATTTGTCTTTGATTTGATACTAAGTCTAATGCGTCCATGTTGGTTTATTTGGTTGGTTATATGAATAGAAACAAAGGGAGAGAAACTTAAAAATCTCTCTCCCTTTTAATGCTTAATCTTCTTCTTCAACGTGAACACCACGCTCTGTCCAAGGATTTTCAGTTACAATGTAGCCAATTCGATTTACAAACCAACACCCCGTTTGGATAATAAGGTTTCCATCATCGCCATCCACAATGGTCCAGATAAGATTTTCTTTGCCCTCTCTACAAAGTGAACGTATGTATTCCACGTCCTCTCCATAAGTTTCGTACATCGTTCCTCCGTAAGAACAAATGTCCTCGTCAGCAACTTCTTTGTCGAATTTTTTTCTCTCAATGTGATTGATAACTGGCTTATACTTGTCGTAAAAGTCCTCTTCTGAAATTGGTTTATATTCGCTCATAAGTTGTTTGGTTTATATGAGGATAGAACAAAAATGATCAGAACTTAAAAAATATGATTAAACTTTTTTGGTGAAGTTTTCATTTCAGGCTCTTGTGGCATTACGCAGTCTTGTGGTGCTCTATGACCTTGAACTTTTGTATTGTTTAAACTGTTAAGAAATGGCACAAATTGATCTTTAAATATAACCGACTTGCCAAGTTCAGATACAACAACTGCATTTAAAGTTCCAGGCAAATCACACACAGAAACTGAACCTATGTATTTATCTGTTTCTAAATCAAAAGAAACTCCTAAACTATTTTCTGTTGAATTTTCAACAATCCAATTTTGAGTTAAATCATTTGCGTAACTCTTTATTGCGTTTATTATAATTTCTGTAAATGTCATGATCGTTTGGTTTATTTGGTTTATATGATTATAGAAACAAACATAGTGAGAACTTAAAACTTTAATTTAAAACTTCAGAAAATATATATGTAGTTACATATAATTCTATGCAATGATTAACTTCTTCAAGTTCGTTATTGAACTTTGTTTGCATATACTTTTTGTTTTCTTGCAGTCTATTGTAGATATTAACCAATATATTGTCAGGTTTCAAAGTTCTTTGTAAAAGCATTTGATAGCTTTCATCATATAAGCCTTGCATAAAATCAATGTTTGTGATCTTGCCATTTGTTTTCTCGATTAAAACATATCTGTCATAACCTTTAATAGCCACTATTTGTAAGTCTTTCATGATTGGTTGGTTTATATGATTATAGAAATAAACTAATAAGAAACTTAATAAATAAAATCTTTCATATGATTTACCGATTTAAGATGATTTACCAATTCTTGTTTTTCGTCTTTTGTTAGAGGTGAACCTGATATCCAAAAATTTGGATACATACCCATAGCATCTATAGGAAGTCCGTGCTTAGAGTTTTCTTTATCAAAAATAAGTAAAGCTGCACCACAACTCCTATCTAACCACAATTCGTATCCGCCTAAGATGATTTTTTCTCTGATCATATATGAATAGAATAAAAAAAAGGAGAACTTAAAATCTCCTTACTTTATATTTGTAATGACCTCTAATAATTGGTGAGGTTCATATTCTAATTGCTCATCTTCATCATAATCTCCACCAATGACTGCTTTGTTTGATACTTTTACCATTGCAATCTTCTTTCCATTCTCATCCAACACATCAATGTCCATAATGCGAGTAATTGGTTTACTGCCATAATAAGGAGTGTTATCTAATTTCCAGTCATCTCTTTTTAAGAGTTTAGAAATCTTATCATAAAACTTTTCGTGTATGTTTTCAGATACATACGTTTCTGCTAATCCGCTCATTTTATTTTTTTGTTTTAATTGGTTTAACTTTGATTGAATAACCCCACTCTTTCATACCATTCTTGCTCATATCAGTTTCAGCACAGAATTTAATGTTGTTTGCGATTGATTTGATTAAATCTTCTGGTTTTTCGTAATTCCATCTATAGTTTGGATACTTCTTTGATACGTTCAGTGAGTCCACTGCAATCTCCAAAATGAATGTTTGTTTGATGATCTTTTTTGCCATTGGTTTTTGTTATTGGTTTATATGGTAATAGAAACAAATAAGGGAGAACTTAAAATTTTCTCCTCTTTTTTCCTTTAGCAAATTTCTCATACCACTGCTTATTCATATCGTCCCTTTTAATGTGAATTTCAGGGAGATGTTCATGGTAGTTTTTAAAAGGGATAGGTTCAGGTGCAAATACATCTTTCCTAAAAAATTCTAACCCCTTACCTTCTCCTAATTTCTTTCTATCATCTTCCAAAAGCTCTTCTTCATTAACAAGCATAACTCTGTCAGGTTTTTCTTTCATCTTCACATATAATTCTGCGTTTTTACCCGTTTCAGCCCCAACACCGACAATTACCAATAAAACTTGTTTTTCATCTGCGACTTTTATAAGCTCGCTAAGTGATTTTCCTGAGGGGTTTGTGTTTTCCATATTTTTACGTTATTAAATTTATAATGCTTTGTACCTTTATCTTCTAAGAAATCAATCCTATTCTTAAACCTCTTATTCATTGTATCAACAACTCTATAAACTCCATCCTTATGCCCCGCTCCTTCAATTTTTACATAGTCCCCGTAATGAAACTCTCCGCCCCAACGTGCAATCATATCTCTACTCATTGCAATCCATTTTTGCTTACTTGCTTTTCCAGGAATAATCTTATACATCCCTGCCGTAACCAAAGGATCAGAATCGCATTGAGATGACACAGGATAATACATTGTTGCTGTTACCTCATAAGTGTTCACATTCTTAACCTCCGTGTTTGTACGCTTGAATATGAGTGTTTTGAAGGTATTGTGAGTTAGCTCGTTTATCAAAAGTGATAGAGCTATAATGATTAAGGTGATTTTAATTTTTCTCATTGGTTGGTTGGTTATATGAGAATAGAAAGAAAACGGGGAGAACTTAAAAATCCCCCTCAGTTAAATGATTTTCTTTCATTAAGCGAATAAATGTTTTACGAGCATTTTTGATGTTTGAAGATACAATACAATACTCATTTACCTTATAAGTTTTCCATCCTTTAAACCTCTCCCCCATCTCAGTATTTTGATTTACAATAGCAGTTGCAAGATTAAATAATCTATCTGCCTTTAGCTTATCCATCTCCTCAGGGGAGAGATTACGTGGCGTAGGGTTACTTTTACGACGAGGTGCCGAATAACTTGGTGCAGAGTTTCCTCCCATCATTGCCATTGTTGCCATTATCATTAACATACTTCCTCTTAAACTCATGTTGTTTGGTTTTATAAGTGAATAGAAAATTATTTGTTTGAACTTAAAACTTCATACTGAAATTTATTTGCCTGAAATCTTACACGACTATCACTTTCTCTAAACTCTCCGCTTATTTCAAAAACAGGTTTCCAAACATTTATACGAGAAGTCTTTTTGAAAGTATCATAAGACGCACCACTATTAAATTCTATTGGCTCACTCAATTTTATAATATCCCCTTCTTTAACTTTTGGCTTTGAACTTCTATTGTTGATCTTTGCCCAACAACGTGCTCTCCATTCTTTTGCATAGCCATTATCCTCACTATCCGAAAGAGGAGTTAATAATTCTAAAATTCTTTTTGGACAATCACTTGCCCCTGGACCTGCAAATTCAG
>Ga0307378_10005190_pt1 | contig 18246 bp, 19 predicted proteins | sample UN1MG_FD_202238 | JGI IMG/M metagenome (GOLD analysis project Ga0307378, IMG submission 202238) | Soil microbial communities from Risofladan, Vaasa, Finland - UN-1 | ecosystem: Environmental > Terrestrial > Soil > Coastal area > Acid sulfate soil | place: Finland: Risofladan, Vaasa | collected... | reverse complement strand
GCAAGTTGTGGCTGCTGATCATTAACTCTGGCCGGGACCGGCGGAACCAGGAGGTGTAATGACATCTCGTAAACTCCGTAACTGGGAAATGGTGCGAAGAGGGGGGAAAATTTAGAGTGATTAGGAAATTAAATATTAATTACATACATTTGTATATACAACAAAAGTAATGGGAAAAGAAAGACCAAATTTATCGATGCGAATAGACTCTGAAATAAAGGAGAATTTCAAAGAAGAAACATATCGGCAAGGCATACCGATGACTGAAGCCGTTGAGAAGTTAATGGTTTCTTTTATTAATGCAAGTAGAAAACAGAGAAATGGAGAAGAAGCGTAAAAAAGAGGTATTAGATGCTGAAGTTATGGATGATATTTTTGCTGAAGCTGCAAAGCAGAGTATTAATATTGCTACTTTAGTTATAAACGAGAAAAGTCCGACAAAGGCAAATGTAGATCTACCGATTTCAAAGAAGGTTCGTAAGAATTGGAGTGAATTGAAAATAGCTATTGATAATGAACACGCAAAGCGATTTAATGATATTCTTAATAATTTACCTGATAGGGAATTTACAAGAACATATTTAAAAGCGTTAGAGTTTTTCAAGCCAAAGGTTATAAGACAAGCCGGAGGACGTGGTGAAGTTGTTGATCAAACAATAAATATACAAATAAATTATGGCAATAAGAACCCTATCCCAAATTCTGATTGATGCAGACAAATGCAAAAGTCCAGCCTGTTTACAGAGCTTGGCGGATGAACTCGTAAAAAACAAGTTTCAATATCCTTTATGCGAGTTGACATTTGGATTAGAACACATATTAGAATTAGGAGAAGGAATAAAAGCTAAAATACAATTTGAACATTTAATGCGAGAATAAAAAATGTACGATTACAGTAAAGACAAAAGAGGTTGGGTAAACTTTAAATGGAATAAGAAAAAGAAAGTAAAGTTACGAAGATACATTGATGACTTGGCAAAACAAATATCTAAAGTAAACAACCAACCAAGAACATATAACCGGGATAAACTTATTGAATATTACAATAAAGATGGAATCCCTGGAATAAACAGATCAGCAACAGTATTGTTATACGAAACAGCAGAAACACCATAAAAAATGAAAAACATACACGAAGATGTTAAAGGGCAGACAGAGGATGCTCTTCAACAAAAATGCTACTTTTGGTTTTGGAACACATACCCTCATTTAAGAGGGTTGTTATTTTCTGTACCAAACGGAGGCACACGAGATCCAAGGGAAGTTAAGAAGTTAAAAGCAACTGGATTGTATTCCGGGGTTAGCGATTTTATATTAATGCACCACACAAGAGCTTTTTTAATTGAGTTAAAGCGTGATGAAAAAGCAACTCAAAGCGATAATCAAAAGAAATGGCAAGAACTTGTTGAATATCAGGGATTCACTTACTTTATTGTAAGAAGCCTAACAAACTTTAAGATTTTAATTAAAAATTTAGTAGAATGATATTTGACTGTTTTAAAAAGAAGAAAAAAGGAACAATACCACCAAAAACAACCGATTTAATTATTATACCAGAAGTTAAGAGCGATTGGTCTGATTTCGAAATGGATGTTGCTGAATTAATTATGTACGAGAGGCAGTGGGAAGCTGGATTGAATGAATTATTTTTAGATCCTTATTTATGCACAATAGCACAAATACATTCTAAATATATGGTTAAACAAATGAAGCCAAGCCACGATAATTTTCCAGATAGAGTTATACAAGCACAGCAATACGCAGATGCAAAATGGGTTGGAGAAATTGTTGCATTTGGACACGGAACAGCGAGAGGAGTTGTCCGTGGTTGGATGAGTTCAGAAGGACATAAAAAAATTATTTTAAAGGAACAAGCAACGCATTATGGAATTTCGATTGAACACGGTATAAAAAACGGAGAATTAAGAAATTACTTTACAGTGGTTTTTTCAGAAAGAAAACAATAATGGATATACAGGTATCAGAAACCTTTGAAGAAACATATAAAGCATATCACGAGGTTATTAACCAAGAAGATATTGATAACAATAAACTTGAAGATATAGAACCTATTTATAGGTATAGAGAAATTGTATCAATGGGAGGTTCCAGATCAAGTAAGAGCTATTCAATACTTCAACTCTTACTATTAGAAATGGTAAGACGAAAAAATCTTAAAATAACAGTTTGGAGGAACTTAAAAAACGTATGTAGAACTTCAGTTTTAGAGGATTTTCAAAACATTATTATGTTCGACTATAAAATTTACAAGGATATTAGGGAAAATAAACAAGCTGGTTCATTCACTTATATACCTACCAAAAGTAAAATTGTATTTGAAGGAGCAGATAATATTGGTAAAGTATTGGGTGGAACACAAGATATTTCATTTTTTAACGAAGTTTCAGAGTTTATTGAAAGAATTTATCTTGAAATTACACAGAGAACAGCAGATCGTGTGTTTTGTGATTACAATCCGAGTAAGAATTTTTGGTTAGAGAAGCACAGACATAATAAGGAAACTATATTCTTGCATTCAAATTATGAAAAGAACGCATTTTGTCCACCAAATATTGTTAAGCAATTAAAAGGATATGAGCCTTGGGAAACAGGAAGTTACGAAGTTATAGGGATGGAAGTATTTTATAATGGGATGCCAGTAGGACTTCATAACCAACCTCCTCCTAACATAAAAAATATAGAGCAAGAAACAGCAAACGAGTATATGTGGATGGTTTATGGTTTAGGAATTGGCGCTGAAAAACCTAATAAAATTTACAAAGGCTGGAGAGAAACAACTCAAGAATTTTTTGATGAATTAGAATATGATTCGTACTTTGGTCTCGATTTTGGCGCAAGTAATCCAACTGCTTGTGTCGAAGTTAAATATGATGGAGATGGAGCTTTTTTCATTTGTGAAAGACTTTATACACCTTTACAGGATATAACAGATTCGTTAGCAACTATGGTTAAACTGAAAGTTCCACAAGCAATCCCAGGCAAATCGATTATTGTCTGCGATTCAGCAAGGCAGACATATATTGATGCGTTAACTGTTGAAAATTATATGGCTGTTGGAGCGATAAAAGGCGGTGGATCTGTTGAAGTAGGTATTACACAAATACAAGGATTTACTATTTATTATGTTCCATCTCCTAATTTAACTTTTGAATATGACAATTATTCTTGGAGTATTGATAAGTATGGTAAAAGTACAGATATTCCATTAAAAATGGATGATCATTTAATGGATGCATTAAGATATGTAATAAATTATTTAGTTGGTTATCTTGGAATAAGGATTTAGTGCTAAATACAGGCATAATTCGTGTGTGTGAATTTACCCTCTGTGAGCGGATACAAGCCGTTTCAGGGGGTTTTTTTTACTAAAATGACGTTTTGAGTTTTTTTTTTGATTATTATGTTGTAGATTCGTTGAAAATCTATATAGATGGCATTTAAATTCCCAAGGATTAGTTTCCCTTTATTTGAGAGGAACCTAAAGGGTGATTCTTTCTATCAAGTAAACCAGTATGCTAACTGGGGTAGTTTAGGAGAGTCCAACATAATGATGGCAGAGAACCATCCGATATTGACACCAGCTATACTTTTTATATCTAAATTATTTTCTCAAGGCGAATTTTACATAGAAAATAAGATTACACAAGAGAAAACATACGATCATTGGCTTTTAGATTTACTACAAAAACCAAACTACTATCAAACAGGATTAGATTTTCTTGAAAATTTATCTTTTATGCAGATTGCAGCCGGTAAAGCTGTTGTTTGGAAAAGAAGCACAACTGGGATGTCAGAACCAACTACACTGTATTTATTAAACCCAGAGTTAATTGAATATTCAGATGATTTTACCACAAAACTATCGAAAGTTAATGAAAATAACGCAATAAAAAACAAAATGATCATCTATGATAGAGATGGTGAGAATGAGCAAATACCATTTAAGGACTTGCTCTTTTTTTATGATTTACCAAATGGTTTACATACAGAAAATATGTTTGAAAACAGAAGTCGTCTTGATGGATTAAAACAAACATTAGTTAATACTAAAGATAGTTTACTCGCTAAAAACATTATTCTAAAAACAAACGGTAAAGAACTTATAACAGGAAATAAAAATACAGCAGGTACTTTTCCATTAAGTGATAAAGAAAAAGAAGATGCTGAAAATCTATTCTTTTCAAATTACGGAACTGGAGCAGGAAGAAAAAGGGGATTACTTACTAAAGCAGATTTAAAATGGCAATCACTACATATTGCACTAAGAGACCTTGGACTCGATGAAAGTGTGAAAGTTGACGGAAACCTCATCTATACAGCGTTACATATACCGAAAGATATACTATCTCTGGAAGCAAAAAAAACCACGTACAACAACTTCAAAGAGTCTATGGTTTCTTATATTCAAAATGAGATACAAGCAACAATGGATGCAGTGGCGGCAGTTTTTCAACCTTTAATTCAAGATAAAAATTTACGTTTGGTTGGTAGTTATATGCATCTTCCAATAATGCAGTTTATACTTTTAGAAAAGTATGAGGGATTAGTTAAAAAAGGTAACGCGCTTGAAGCTTTAAGAAAGGCTGGCCTACCAGATGAAATTGCACTTGAGGAATGTGGCTATGATAAAGGGATTAAGTTAAAGGAATTACAACAACCACAAAATAACACAGGAAATGGAAGCCAAGAAGGATCAAAAAGAGAAATCCAAAAATTACTTGAAAGCCAAGCAAATGGAGAAGGTAAAGCAAAAATTATTGGACAACAAAGTATTAATTAAAAAATAAATAAATTATGGGAGTTAAATTAGAAATCTCAGGGAATTATTTAAAATGGACAGACGGTTCGAATAATCCAGGTAGATACCCTTATAGGGATGTGCGTTTTTACGCAAACGATGCAAATGAATACATTGAACTTTTTAATCATTTGTTAAATGGTAAATTAACAGGCAGAATTTTATATTCTGATGAACCAGCAGAGGGATCTGTTACGATTGATACTACTTCAGCGACTCACGCAACCGGAAGTGTTACGATGGCGAGTGTTGTTGCGAATACATTTTCAACTGGAACCGTTACTTTAGCGAGTGCCGTTGCTAACACTTTTAGTACTGGAACTGCACAATGCACTTCGGTTATCGCTGGAGATGAAGTAGTGATAAATGGCCTTACATACACCGCAGTAGATGGTGCAAAAACAGATAACACAGAATTTTCTGCCGATACCGGGGATAATGAGTGTGCAGCAGATTTAGCTGATTCTGTAAACAATGATGTTAGGGTTGGTACACTTGGAATTGTGAGTGCTTCACCAACAACCGATACTGTTACATTAACAAGTGATCAACTTGGTACAGCTGGAGATCCAACAACATTAACACAAACTGGAGGAACAATTACTTTAAGTGGAGCTACATTTAGTGGAGGTGTAAATGCTGATACAGTAGTTGCTAATGGTTTAACATACACTGCAATATCTGGCACAAAAGCTGATAATACTGAATTTGATATAAGCGGAACTGATATACAAGCAGCAGCAGATTTAGTTGATTCTATAAATAATGATGTTCGTGTTGGTACTTTAGGAGTTATTACTTCAGCAAATGGAGGTACAGCAGTTGTTACAATGACTTCAGACCAATTAGGAATTGCCGGGGATGCAACCACATTAACATCAAGCGATGGTACACGACTTGCAGTAAGTGGAGCAGTATTTAGTGGCGGAGTTGATGCTGATTATTTTATTGTTGATGGAAGAACTTTTACAGCAGTAGCTGGGGCAAAAGCTGACAATACAGAGTTTAGTATTGATACAGATGATGATGCCGCCGCAACTGATCTTGCTGATTCAATAAATAATGATGTGAGAGTTGGTACTGTTCCAGATACAGTTACCGCAAGTGCAACAACCGACACAGTTACGATTACTTCAATGCTCGGAGGAACCATTGGAAATGCAACTACATTATCTTCAAGTAATGGAACACGATTAGCAGTTTCAGGCGCAGTATTTACAGGAGGTTTAAATGATGCGGAGGTTAGTGGAATACTTGTTAATTCAGTAGAAATAATGAGTGGAGCTGAAGTAGAAGGTGATTACCCAGATGCTTTAGCAACAGCAGTTGCAGCAAATATTACAGCATTTACATCAACACCAAACTATACGGCAACAGCAGTTGGATCAGCTATTACGATAGTTGCAGCAGATGAAGATACGAATGTAAACGGATTTGTGGTTGCAACAACTATTGTAAAAGGAACAAAAACCGATGTAAATATGGCTGGAGCAACTGCAAGTATTTTAGATTCAACAGGAGATCCGTTTGATACTTGGGCAGCTTTAGTTACTTGGCTTGAAAATAATACTGGAGGGGAATTAATATAAAAATTTAAATTATGAAAACACCAACATTTAAAACAAAGCAGGAGCTTTTCACTTGGTTAAAAGAAAATGAAGAGGATTTGCTTTCATTCAAAAAAGCACAATTTAAACAAGCAGATTGTTTTATGGCTCCAGTTACAGTTATGCTTGGTGAAGAAGCTATTTCAAAATCTTTTGGCAAAGCCGAAGTTGAAGATGGAACTGTCAAAGTTAGAGCTATTATTAACACAACAATGGTTCGAGATAGCCATAAAGATGTGCATATTGATGGTTTATGGAAAAAATCTTTAAAAGAGAATAGTAGGATTAAACATATCCAGGAACACGAAATGAAGTTCGACAAAATCATAGCGGATAAAGATGACCTTAAAGCTTTCACTAAGACATACGATTGGAAACAACTCGGCTATGATATTGAAGGAAAGACAGAGGCATTAGTATTTGATTCAGTTGTAAAAGAGTCAAGAAACTCAACAATGTATAAGGAATACAAAGCTGAAAATGTGGATAATCACTCTGTTGGAATGTACTATGTAAATATTAAGATGGCCTTTGATTCTGATGAAGAGGGGGATGAAAAATACAAAGAAGAATACGATAAGCATATTGAACAAATCGCTAATAAAGCAGAAGTAAAAAAAGAAGGATATTTCTATGCTGTTTATGAAGCTAAAGCGATTGAGGGATCTGCGGTTCCGATGGGAAGTAATCCTATCACACCGACAATATCAACTTCAAAAGGCGATGAGCTTACTGAAGGTGAAATTAAATTAAATGCAATTAAAAAATGGTTGAGTAAATAGCCGATATGATCACTATTTATAAGACAAGTAAAGCCGGGATAACCACTTTATTTAAAATTAATGTTTAACAAATAATTTAGAAAATTATGAATGAAGAGCAAATTATGCAAGCATTAGACACAAAGTTTGAAAAAGTTCAAGCTGATTTAGTCGAAGCTCAAAAAAATAATGCCTCCAAGGATGAAATTTTGGCTATTACGAAGTCAATAAAAGAACAGGGAGAAGCATTAGATAGTTTTATTGAGTCGCAGAAAGCAAAAGTGGTTAAAGGTCTTGTAGGGCAGTTTGGCGATTTTTTATCTGCTAACAAAACAAAACTTGAAGAAATTGTTGCCAACAAATCGGGAGAAATTGTATTTGTACCGAAACTTGTTGACGACATTACAACTGCCAGTGGAACTGATATTGATACTCCTCCTTTGGATGTGAGTACTGATTTAGGAAGTTTCAATTTAAGAAACGATAATAACTTATTGTCGTTATGTACAGTATCAAGAACCAGCTCACCGAGTTTTTCTTATACTGAAATGATACCAAAAGATGGTAATTACGAATTCGTATTGGAAGGTGGAACGAAACCACAAATCGATTTTGAATGGGAGAACAGATATGTTTCGCCTAAAAAAGCAGCAGCTTATGAAATATTGACTGAGGAATCTGTTACAGATTACACAAGAATGATGAGTGTTGCAAGAGAGTATCTTGTAAAACAACACGATTTATTTAAAGTTGACAATGTTTTCTTTGCCGCAGGAACAGGAAGTTTACCAACGGGAGCTACTGTTTATGGTAGAACATTTGTATCAACTTCTATGGTTGATGCTTTCCCAGCTGGTACTTCTAACTTTATGGATGTTGTTAATGCAATTATAACTGATGTGTACAGAACTCAGGCGTTTACTGATGAAGCACATTATCAACCAAATATTGTGTTGATTAACCCAGTTGACTTCTTTTTACAATTAGTTGGAGCAAAAGATGGTAATGGACTGCCACTTTATCCTCAAGCTGGATTGTTTAATGAAATAAGAATTGGTGGCGTAAGAATTAAACCTTGGATTAAAATTCCAGCTGGTTATATCTTTGTAGCAGATATGAGTAAATATCATATTGTTAATTATGTACCTTTTAGTATTAGAGTTGGTTGGATTAATGACCAATTAATTACTAACAAGTTCACAATGGTAGGAGAGAGTCGTTATTTCCAATATGTTAAAAATTTGGATCAAGCGGCATTTGTTTATGATGTTATAGCTACTGTTAAAGCTGCTATTACAGCTGCATAAATTGAATTATTATTAACCTTTAAATAAGTATTATGAGTGAGAAGAAATTAACACCTGGAATGTACAACTGTGAAAGATTAACTGAAGGTCTCAAAGGAGAGAAAGTAGTTTATCACAGTTCAACAGCAGAAACTTTACAAGCGAAAGGGCATATCAAAGTAATCGGTAAGATTAAGAAGTATGTTCCTAAAACAATTAAAGAATAGAAAAATTAAAGGATTTAATTATGATTACGAACAACACATATTATATAAATGAGATTTATATACCTCACGCTAAACCAAGTGTATCGTCAGACGTTACAACGGTTTCAGCAGAGTTGGATTCTTTCATAGAAGAATATGAGCGTGAGTGTCTGATTAAGTCCTTAGGTTTTCAATTATTTACATTGTTTAATGCAGAACTTGATTCAACAGAGGCAACAGGATTAAAAGCCGGATCTATTGCAAAGTGGGATGATTTACTGAATGGTAAAACATACACAGATCCATCAGGCGATTTAGTTACCTGGAGAGGTATTCGTTTTAAGAATAAACCAACAGATAGCTTACCTAACCGAAGTTTTTTAGCAAATTATGTTTTTTACAATTATGAAGAAAATGCCGATGTTTTTAGAGCCGGTGTTGGATACGTAAAAGGAAAAGCACAAAATGCTGTTGAGAGGAGTCCTGCACCAAGGGCCATAAAAGCTTTTCGAAAGATGGTTGATATGATTCAGGGTAAAGAATTTAAAAAGGAGTTAATTGTAAGTAGGTTTGGATATGGTATTGATTATTATTACGAAAGCAACGAAGTGACACTTTACAAGTTTATTCGTGATATGAACGATGCTATTGCAGACACTTACCCTGACTTTAAGCCAGGATACTGGAATGTTTATAAAAACCAATTTGGTATATGAGCAAAATAGGTAAAACAACCATAAAAGTTGAAGATAGATTACGTGAGATGTTCGCGTACTTGCCGGATATTGTAGGACAAGATACAAATTCTTATCCTCCTTTATTTAAGGCTGGTGATCAGAAAGAGCTAATAGCTTTTTTTAACCAGTCGCAAGGAAATTCTAACTATCCTTTAATTTGGTTGGATATGCCTTTTATTGAAAAGCATTTGAATAGAAAAAGAGTTGAAGTTATTGGGTTAGTCCTAATATTAGCTGTTGAAACTAATTCTGAAATGCTTTACGATGAGCGATTATTAACCACATTTGCTAATACACTTTACCCTTTATTGGATAGTGTGTTAGATTGTTTTACTGTTTCTAATACGTTATCTTACGATAGCAACTATGAAATAATAAAATATGGTAATTATAGCGATCAAGCCGAAGGCGGTGAAGGTGAGTTTGTTGACATTTGGGATGCAATAAAACTTACAGTGGATGTAGAAATAAATGATACTTGTTTAAGACCTATAAAAATTTAAATTATGACAACAAAAGCAAAGAGAACTAAAGTTTACAAAGGAAAAGTGATAGTGGAGTTTAAGGTTGGTTATAAAGATGGAACAAAGACCTTTAAGGTTGGAGATACATTTGAAACCAAAGATAAAAAGTCACTTGAACATTTAATTAACATTAAAAAAATTAAGTAATGAGTTTACAAACTATTATTAATAAGAAAGCTTCTTGTGGAGGTGCAAACGCAGACACAGGAAAATTAGGATGCCAGATTGAATGGGGAACACCTCTTCACGCAATTGGAATCCAAAAGGGTTTTGTGATACCAAATGCAACGGTTTTTAACAAAGCTTATATCGATAGCCAGATTCAACTTGGGAAATTTATTCCATTGATTGGGGCTGAATCATTTGATAACGAATCAAGTGAAGATGCAATTACTACTAATTCAAGAGGTGTGGATCGCTTGAACACTTTAGGATTGCCTAAATACAAATTCGGTTTTGAAGAAGGACACGAATTTTACAGAGAGTTAGCGAAGTTGACTTCATTTAAAGCGTTAGATTATATCTTCGCTGATGAAGAAGGGAACTGGAGAATGGTTGAAACAGCTGATGGTTTTAAAGGGTTTACCTCTGGACAAACTATTGCGATGTTGACCAACACAAAAACTCTCGGTGGAGATCCTGAATCCAAATCAGTTTCTATTCAGTTATTGGATAGATACCAATGGGATCAAGAATACGCTTTTGCGATGAGAGACCAACTTGATTTTTCTCCTGAAGAAATTGATGGTGTTAATGGAATTGTCTTTTCTTTCGATGCAGTACCAGCTGCATCTGCAACTACAATAGATTTTACTGTTGTATTAGCCGCTGATGGTGTTACTCCAGTTGAGGGATTGATAGATGCTGACATTAAATACACAGTTGATGGTGTAACTACCGCTATGGCGATTGTTGAAAACACTCCAGGTAAATATACCGGAACTGTTGTAGCCGTTGGAGCTGGAGAAGTATTAGGGATTGAAACTTATAATATCCCAACCTTAACTGCCGTTGTTTTAAATGGTGGAGTTTTATATCGCGGTGCGATTGTAACTGAAACTGCTGTTGCATAAACAGTTAGTTTTTTTGGTTAATAAGAAGGGGGAGGTTGGATATGATTTCAGCCTCCTTTTTTAAAAAATGGGATATGGCAAGTTCAAGAGCTGGTAGCGATCTATCGCAATACATAAAAAAATTACACAATATAAAGGATAAGAAAATTAAAGTTTATATTGAGGATTATATTTATGGCGATAATGTTCCAAAAGGCCAGGCTTCTGGTCGAAGATGGATTACTGGACTGATTACAAGTAGGCTTTGGACTAAAGGCCAAAGTGGTGATGGATCTATCTTGCCAAAATACCCAAAACGATACGCAGATTGGAAAAGGAAACAAGGACACAAGAGAGTTGGACTAACAACTTTAAACTTGACTGGATCTTGGTATAAAAGTTTATTTGCTTGGGTATGGGGTGAAAGAAAGGTTTTTTGGATTGACATTAAAGTAAGAGATAGTGACCCAGAAAATCAACGAAAGACAGAAGCATTAAAAAGAAAATACGGTGCTTCGATTTTAAAATTATTACCAGAGGAACAAAAAAGAGTTGCAGATCAACTTCAAGCATACGTTCAAAAAAGAGTAAATGATGAATTGGCTGGTGGAGTTAAAATAAATTTTTACTAATGAAATTATATAAAAGTTGTAGCACTTTACCAATTAGGAGGTTTCATAACATTATTGAGACAAATGATTTAAGAAATTTAGTTATTGATTTTGATCCAGAAAATATTGAATTTGAATTAACTGAAGAGCAAAATATTGAATTTGCAGATATTTTTGAAACTATTTATTATGAATATAGCGAATTATCAGAAAACCATAAACTTCGGAGAACGCTTAAAAAAAGACATTTAATAAATGATTGGACTTTTTTATATACCATAATAACAAGTTTAGTTAATTTATATATTGATTATGGCAATACAAGTTCTTTAACGCTGATTAATGAGATAAACGAACCCAAATACCACATTAAGTTAGATGAGCCAATAGACAAGCAGATTATCGCTTTAACAAATAAAATGAAAGGTCTAAAGAATAAAATTAAGATAGCAAAATTAAAATTAGCTAAATCTTTAGAGTCAAATAAAAAACAGGTTAAAATTGATTTAGATAGAGATGCTTTGTATCTTGAAAGGAATTTAGAATTGAAAAGAAGTATAGATCCAAATATAACGCCAGTTGCATCTTGGGTAAAAATGATTCAAATGAGTAAGGAAAAAGCTAAAGATTATGCCCGGAATACAAATAACAACAGCAGAAGCAGAAGCCGCCATTAAGGCACTGATACTTCAATTTAATAGATTAAGAACAGCAACCATAAAAATGGGAGAAGCTGGTGTGATTAGTAATAAGCAAGTTGCAGCGGCAATTAAAGCACAAGAATCAGCTATAAAAAAAGTTATTCCTTATGTTGATAGATTAAATCAGTCATTAAAAAATATGACAAAATCTCAACGAAATTATAAAACACAATTATCCAATACAAAAACAGCATTAAAAGCAGTTACAACACAATTAAAAGTTGCAAATACAGCTTTGACAAAGATGAAAGCTAAGATGGATCAGGTATCAAAAAGTAGTCTTTCCGGGATGTTTTCAAGACTAAAAAATTCAGTAACTGGTATGTTGGCGGCATTTGGAGTTCTTGGAGGAGTTGTATTATTTGCCAATGCAATAAGAGATGCTTTCAACTTAATGAAAAAATTAGATTCTCTATCCTTTTCTATGAAAGCTGTTATTACAGATGTTCGAGAATTAGCACAAACAGAAAAGTGGTTAATAGATATAACTAATGATTTCGGTGCTGAAATTGTAACAACCACAAATAGATTTATAAAATTTAGAGCAGCCTCTAAACAAGCTGGATTAACTGCAAAACAAACACAAGAAATTTTTGGAACATTGACTAAAGCCGCAGGTGTTTTGGGTTTAAGAACAGATGAACTTCAAGGTATTTTCCTTGCATTGGAACAAATGATTTCTAAAGGAAAAATAACAACTGAAGAATTAAGGAGACAGTTAGGTGAGCGTTTGCCAGGCGCGATGGATATTATGGCAAACTCAATGGGAGTTACTACTTCTGAACTTGATAAAATGTTGAAGAAAGGCGAGGTTATTACTAAAGAAGTATTGCCTGGATTTGCAAGACAAGTAAATATTGCATTTGGATTAGACAAAGTTAAAAGAGTTGAAACATTACAAGCAGCAACAATTAGGTTGCGTAACGCTTGGGTTAATTTAGTTAGAGATTTTAATGAAGGTAGCGATGCTTCAGGTAAATTAATGTCAATATTTAATTATTTAGCAGATAATTTAAAAACCGTTTTAGGTGTAACATTAAATTTAATTGCTGCATTTAGTTTATTAAAAATTGCAATGGTTGCAAGTAATGTTATTACAAAAATATCATTAGCACTTTCAGCAGCACTTGGAGTTGAAAATTTAAAACGGATTTTAGAAACACAAACACAAGCATTAGCTACATTAAAAGCAAGTACCGCACAAACGGTATATAATGCAGTTATGGCAAGAGCTATATTAGTTAGTAAAATACTTTATGCTCAAATAAGATTGCTTTGGACAATGTTAGTTACAACACCATTAGGGCAAGTTGTTTTGGCTTTTGGAGCATTATTAGCAATAATGAGATTAACTCGTAGTGAAACGGAAGAAGAGACTTTAGCATTATCAAGAGCAAATAAAAAACAAATAGAACTTGCAAAAGGAATAAGAGAAACAGTAGTTGAAGTTGAAATTCTTTACCAAAGATATAAAGAGTTAACAGCACAATCAAAATTAACCACAGAGCAATCAAAAGAACTTGCAGATATTATTATTTTAATTGGAACAAACGCAACAGATGCAGTTGAAGAGGTTGATAAATTTGGTCAAGCGTTAGAAATCACTGGAAGAAAAGTACAAGATTTTATTGATGATAATAGGGAATTATCAGAGGCTTTAGCACAACAAGCGATATTGAAACAAACAGCCGCTCTTCAAAAAACAAAAAATGAATTAGAGGCAATTACACAAGCAGGTAGGGATGGCCAGGATAATGGCGCTGGTACTTATATTGAAGAGCTTGGAAAAACCGTAAGACGTGTTAATGGTGATTTGGAAGTTATGTCTGATGCTATAAACTCAAGTTCTGGAGCCGGTTGGGTAAAGATGAGTCCAGAAGATAAGGTTGCTTTTTTAGAACGACAAAAATTCCTTAAATCAGAAGAAGATTTTAGCAACAGACAGATTGAAGCCGCAGAGGCTCTTTTAGCAATTACGGCACAGGATGAAATTCGTAAAAAAGCTATTGCAGGGGCAGAGGCTTTTCTTGCAGATCAAAATGTAAAAAGTGAAGCAGAAAAGGCGAAGTTAACAGCTCAGTATCATAGCGATAGAATGAAGCAAATACAAGATGAAATGAGACTAACAAATGTTTCGCACTTGGAAGTTAATAAGGGAGAAAGCAGACACGATGCTATTGCTAGAAAGAATAAACCACTTCAAGCTCAATATGATGAAGAGAAAAAATTGTATAACGAAATAATGGGTATTGAAGAAACAACACATCATAAACGCGTAAAAAGACTTCGACTTATTCTTGATTTAGAAGAGCAAATAAAAAATGCACGTTTGGAAATTTTAATTCAATCCAATAAGGATATAATGGCAGATGAAGAAACGACTTGGGAAAAAAGAGTTGAATTGGCAAGAAAGAATAACGAAATGTTAAATCAAATAGCAGATTCAGATAAAACTATGGCTGATAATAAAGCTACTGAAGGTGCTAAAAAAGAAATTGCAGATTTAGAACAAGAATATTTAAGAGGTAGTATTTTAGCAGAAGATTATGCCGCTCAAGTTGTTAAAATAAATAACGAAAAAGACCAAAAACTTAAATTAAACGCTCAAAAACATACTCAAGATATTGTAAGTAATGAAAACGCAATGGTTCAAGAAGTGCTTTCATTAAATAAAGAGATGTATAAGGAGCAAATAGATCAAGCTACTTGGGCTACTGATAAAAAAATAGCAGAATTAAATAAAGAATTAATAGATAAAGATACTACTGTTGAAAGAAGGAAACAGATTAATATTGAGCTTAAAAAATTAGCAATAGAAAGAATTAATATTGCAACATTGGAGGCAATAGAAATACTCAAGATTCAAGCTTGGGTAGCTAAAAGTATGGAAGATGATAAACGCTATGAGAAAATAATGCACGATATTGATTTGCTTGAAGGTAAATTACAAGGTCTTGATGGTGTATTTGATGAAATGAGTTTAGCAGATAAATTTCAAGAAGCTTTAGGGATGATCCAAGATATATTGGGTGAAATTGGAAATTTATATGATGCTTTTGGAGAAAGAAGGCTTGAGCAAATAGATGCTGAAATTAATGCTTTAGAGAAAAAATATGAAAAAGAAATTGAATTAGCGAAAAAAGATGCAACAACAAAAGCAGCCTTAGAAGATGAACTTGCAGTTAAAAAAGCAATTTTAGAAAAAGAACGATTAAAAGAGGAACAAAGACAAGCGCGAGTTAAAAAAGCTTTTGCAATAGCAGATATAGCTATAAATACATCACTTGCAATATCAAGATCAACAGTTCAAGCCGCGGCTATGCCAGCGATTATAGGAGAAGTATGGTTAGCTAAACAAATTGCTTTTTTATCGATATTAGGCGCACTACAAGCAGCGACAGTGTTAGCGCAACCAATACCACAATATGCAGAGGGAGCTGGTGAGATTAAAAAAGAACACGTTGGTATGATTAACGATGGCGGACAACAAGAATATGTAAAAAGAGGTAGTAATATATTAACTACAAATACTAAAAATGCTTTAGTGAAGTTGAAGCCTCACGATACAATTTACAAAGACTATGATGAAATGAATAAAGATATATTCCTTTTATCTGCTTTAAATGGTGGAAGTCAAATTTCAGAATCACAATTCAACAAGTTATTCGATGGAATACAAAATTCAATAGCTGATGGATGGAGAGAAGCTAAAATAAGCAACATAATTAATATTAGAAATAAATCATCAAACGAAACGTATAGACGTTCTTTAGGTAAATGGAACCATAATGGGTGATATTAGAAGTACATATAGTGATTACGAAAGGTATTATTTAAAATCTGATTTTGCGGATTCTATAAGAATAGATGAACCACAAGGTTGGGATGATGATGATTTTCAATTAGATAGACACGATACGTACCACGGAATGTTTACTAATCTTACAAGTGATTTAAAGTTTACCGGAGAGGCCAAAGAATATATAATTTCAGCTTATGCAATAGGTGGTATAAATGCAAATTGCAGATTGACAAAAAAGGTATTAAGAGATATTGATGGCGAGTTAAAATGGGTTGAAAGGTATTCTGTTTTAGCGGATCATCAGGAAAGAGTTATAAAAGGCGATATTTTAACTATTAAATTTAACGGAAATAAATTAGCCGATATTTTAAAGTCATACGAAACTGATGCATTTGAAATAGAAAGACTTGATTCTATTGATGGAAAAAATCTTGTTCCTTTTATAAAAAACAAAGTTAATTTAAAAGGTCGTAGTATTGTTGATAGAGGAGAAGCTACATTTAATGCTCCAGCTGAATATTTACCACAATTTAGTGGATTGCAAGTTGTTACACCTTTAACAACAATTATTTCTCAAGGCCCAGATAGGCATAGTCTAATATATATAGGAGAATATGATGATGGAGAATTAACTGAAGATCACGTTATATTCGCTAAGACACAAGACGAAAATTTAAAGCCTACTGAAATTACTCTTGATTATGATATTAATTTTCATATGGATAATGTTGAAGTTTGGTGGAAATTAGAAATAGTACACGCTAAATGGAATGCGACTTACGCTACATTTGATGAAGTGGATGTTGATATATTAGCTACAAAAACAGTTGGAGTGGATGGTATAACTGGAATGAAAGGTCATTTTTCTTATAAGGGACAATATAAAGCTACATTAGAGTGGAATGATATTCTATTTATTAAATGGTCATTTGGGGATGAACACTTTAGATTAAGATTTTTAGAAACAGATCCACGTTCTTTTTATGAAATTAGTTCGGTAGAATATTACGAAGAATCAGTTGGTTTAGATTTTGCATTTGTACACGATGTTGTAGAAAGACTATTATATATAATTACAGGAGAACAAGATTTACTTTATTCTAAATATTTTGGTAGAGATAATCACCCGCGTATAAATTATGTTGAAAATGGTTTTGGCGGTTTAATAGGTATGATTAGTGGTTTTTGGTTGAGAGCTTTTAATCCTACAAGTGAAAATTACAAGTCATTAACAATTTCATTACAAGATATATTTAATGATTTAATGGCTGTATTTAACATAGGGATAGGTATTGAATCTAATGTGCTTTCTGAAAGAGTTAGAATTGAAGATTTAAAATATTTTTATCAACCAGAAGTTGTTGTGAAGTTACCGTATCCAGTTGGAAGCAATCAAAGTATTGAGAAGATGGATCCTGATTTATTTTTTAGTGGTGGTTCTTTTGGATATGAAATTAGCGGAGATTATGAAGATAAAAATGGTTTAGATGAACCTAATGTTAATAGTAATTTTGTATTTCCAATAAAAAGAACAGATAATAAATATGATCAAAAATCTAAAACAAGAGCCGATGAGCGTGGCGCTGAATTAACAAGACGAAAACCTGAAATTTTTTATGCTGATGAAGATACACCAAGGGATGCAGCTAATTGGTTTTTAGACTTAAAAAAAACAGATGGACAAAATTATGAGCAAATTGAATGGACAGATAGATTACAGGAAGAGCCAACAGATATACACTCACCCGAAACTTGGAGAAGTTTTTTATTTACACCACTGCAAATGATGTTTAGACACGGCTGGATATTTAGGGCTGGTATGGAACCTTATTTAGATAAATATATAAGACACACTTACGCTAAAGGAAATAGTAATGTTTCAACTCAATTTATAGGTAAAAAGAAATATAGTGAAGAAACAGATGTATTGACTTCAGATATTGATAGGTCAAGATTTTTACCAGAGACTGATGAAATAGAACACGTTGTTACAGATGAATTAATGGATTTAGTTTTAGGAACAACAAAAAGAACAGTTAATGGAGAAGAAGAGGATATTCCTAATTATTATTTTAAAATGGAATATGTTAAAGATGGGGAGATTAGAAGAGGTTACCTTTTAAATTTAAAACCAAAAGGA
>Ga0307378_10005189_pt1 | contig 18247 bp, 24 predicted proteins | sample UN1MG_FD_202238 | JGI IMG/M metagenome (GOLD analysis project Ga0307378, IMG submission 202238) | Soil microbial communities from Risofladan, Vaasa, Finland - UN-1 | ecosystem: Environmental > Terrestrial > Soil > Coastal area > Acid sulfate soil | place: Finland: Risofladan, Vaasa | collected... | reverse complement strand
CTCGTAACTCATTTAGCTGATACCATGAATGGTAAAGCAAGTGGTGAGAAACGTAGGGTTAGACCTGAATCATTGGAAAAATTCAATAACTTCTTTGATACATTCAAATACAAGAATATATTTTGTGATTCTCAATTACAGAATATGGTCACTAAAGCTAAAGACCTATTGGCAGATATTACTCCCAAAGATCTCCGTAATGATCAATCATTGAGTAAATTAATCAGTCAAGAATTGAATGGAATCAAAGAAGAAATTACCAATGCAACTGAAACCTATAAACGTAAATTAACTTTTTAAAATGAAACGCTATCAATATAACATAGTAAATATTTTAATTTTATTGGTATTTGCATTTATCCTTATATTTCCATTTCTTTTTCCTGATATAATTAATCAATGGAATGATAAATTTAGAGAAATGATAAGATTAAAATAAAAATAGGAGACACTATGTTTGATCCAGAATTTTCACTTGATCGATATAATCTGGAAGTAGAAGCAGAACGTCAATCAGCATTAATGAGAAAGTACACTAAACGTCAAGGTAAATTTAAATCATTGCTTAAAAGAGCGCAAAAGGATTTAGATTTGCTTGAAGGTGAGTTAGCTGAAGAATACAGACGTAACAAAAAAGAATATGGTATTCAAAAAGATACTGATCAGGTGATATTCCGATTGATCAAAGGTGATCCTAAATATGAAAAACAATTTGATCAAATGATTAAGTATCAATATTTGTATGATGATGCTGTATCAGCAGTATCTTCAATTGAAGAAAAAGGATGGATGATTAAAGAAATGGTCAAATTATGGTTGAATAATTACTATTCAAGGATAATCGTTAAAGAAAGTGAAGTTAAACCGAAACGATTAAAACTAAACTTAAAGGAGGATTAATTATGTCATTGCAAGATCGATTAAAAAACAGAAGTAAATTAAGTAGTGGTAGTGATGGTAGTGGAATCAGAGATAAATTTAAAAAACGAGATACTACCACACTGGAAAAGACTTACGAACAAAGAGATAAACAAACTAAATCAGGATCAATGGGCAAAACCATATTCAATCACGAATTATTAAGTAAATTTGGAATTGAAGAATGGCAACCTCACCAAACAGTAGGTGATCATTTCTATGAAATCTTACCTGTTTCATTTATTCCACACATTCCCTATCATTTTGAATGCCAAATTCATTTTGCCGTAGGTTTTGCAAAAGATGCATTCATTTGTCCTCACCATGCTCAACGTAAACAATGTTATCGATGTGAACAACAAGCAAAATTGTATCGCAGAAAAGATGAATTTCTCACTGAAAAAAGATGGTCTGAAGATAAATTTAAGGATGCTGCTAAACGATTGTATCCTCAAGATCGAATTGTTTATTTAATCTGGAAACGTACTGAAGAATTATTAGGAGATGAATCACCAGATTTCACATTAAGAGTATGGAATGCACCAAAACAAGCTGTTCATCAGGAAATTCAATCAAAGGTAAGAGATAAAATTAATCGTACAACCTTGGACATTTCCGATGTATCTCCTAATGGTGAAGGTCGAACTATTGCAATGGAAATAACTAAGAAAAAAACGTCAGCAGGTACATTTCCTAATTATGGATCATTTGATCTACATCAAAGGGAAGAACCTATTCCAAATGAAATTTTAGAACAATTAGATGCTTTAATTACTGAAGCTGAAGGAGAAGGTTTTGAAAATGCAATTGAATATCTAATTTACTATGCTGATTATGAGGAAATAAAAGAATCAATGCAAACTGAAGAAGATGAAGATGAAGCTACAAATGGTGATACTGGTGGATCGTCATTACGTCAACGATTGCGACAAAAAGAAGAAAAAGAAAATGAAGAAGCAACAGGACATGTTACAAACACAATTGATGAAACTCTTGCAGAAATTGAAACTGAATGTCAGCAATTAAAACAAGAATTAGCAGGATTATCTTCAATCAAATTTAAAGCATGGTGTAACAAAAATGATTACAGAGTTGCTTTGGAATTCGATTCTCAATCAGAAGCAGTTGATGCAATTGTTGAAGATATGTATGAAAAACTTATAAACGAAGCAGATATTAATATCTAATTTTATGGGGGATCAATAAAAAGATCCCCCCATATTTTTAAGGGGAAAATCATGCCAAAATCAAAAAGAGTTAAACTAACTTCAACAAAGGAACTATTACATGAGAGATTAAAAACATGTGATCTATTGCCTGATGTTAGTTTAAAAAAACCTTTAGCATTTATTGATTCCGGTTCTTGGATGCTAAATTTAGCTTTAACAAACAATATAGATCAAGGTTATCCAATTGGTAGAGTTATTAATCCAATTGGAGATTTTTCTACTGGAAAAACCTTGCTTGCTTGTGAAGCTATTAATTCTGTATGGTATATTGAACATTTAATGAAAAAGAAAAATGTTAAAATCTATTATGATGAACCGGAACATGCCTTTGATTACAGATTAGCACAAAAGTTCAATGTACCTCTTGAACATGTATATGGCTTACGTGAAGATCTTAAAGGCTATAAAAAGAAAAAAGATGAAAAGCCATTTCAAAGATCACGTACAGTTGAACATCTTTATCATAATCTTGAATACATTTCTAAAAAAGAAAGTAATTATGATGTAGTTTTATATATAATTGATTCACTTGATACATTGACAGATGCAAGAGAGATTAAACATTTGGAAAAAAAGGGAATTGAAAAACAAGATATGGGTGGTGGTAAAGCCAGAGTTTTATCTCAATTATTCCGCAATTCAATTGAAGGAATTCACAATTCAAATATCCTCTTAATGATCCTATCTCAAATCAGAATGAACATTGGTGTTGTATTTGGAGATCCCAATACGAGAGCAGGTGGTAAAGCTCTTGATCATTATGCATCTCAATTCTTTATGCTCAAAGAAATAGGCAAGATTCAAACTGATAACAAAATAAATCAGGGAATTGAAGTTAGAATCAAAATTAAAAAGAATAAAACAGGTAGTCGTTACAATGATGTTATTATCAGCATTTTACATGGATATGGAATTGATAATTTTGGGTCTGCTGTAAATTTTCTTTGGGATCATAATCAATTTGAACGATCTGGCAATTACCTTGTATTTCATGAAAAAAAGATGTATCGAGCAGAATTAATTGAATTAGCAGCAAATAATTCAATAGTTGCCAATCAATTAAAATGTGATTTACAAGATTATTGGAATGAGCTTATTCTTGAAGCTGAAATTGATCGAAAACCTAAATGGGGAGGTTAATTTGGATAAAAAAATAAAATTTAATGAATTAAAAAGATTATATTTTTGTAATTCTGATAAACTAATTAACAAAGTTTTTGTTATTAATAAAACACCCCATGAATGGCAGGGAATTGGAATGGTCGAATGTAATTCAAATCCAAAAAAAGAAATTGAAGTAATAGATGGATAAAGGAGGTAGTTAACTTGGAGGATTTAAAAGATTTTTTCGATTTTTTTTTGAAAGCAGATTCTAAAAAAAGAGAAGCAGTTTTTGGTAAAATTGCTAATTTTCGTGGTCTATTAAAATCTGATCAAGAATATAATTTTATTAAAACAACTGATCTTATTCAACTGTATGTTTATCTCTTTCATCCAAAAGAAATCATTGTTGTTATCATAGATCCTCAATTGGCAATGGAGTATGTACCTAAAATTAAAATGCTCAAGAGAGATAATTTTGATTCATATTTAAAAGCAAAAAATTGTAATTTTATTATTGTTAATTTTAAATCAATTAATGCTGCTGAAGATTGGGTATTCTCATTTCCTACTAATGACATTAGATATGAAATTTATGATAATACTAAATTAATTAGAAATCAAGAAGGTATGATTTAATGAAAAAAGGTACAGGTCTACCAGAAACATATGAATGTAAAGAATGTGGTGCTTGTTGGTCACAATGCAAAGCTAAAATATGTTTCCATTGCTTATCTAAAAACATATTTATTTTTTGGAAACCTGGGATGATAATTAAACCTAAAAGAATTCAATTAAAAACAAAAATAAGGAGAATTAAACTTGGCTAAAGGAGGGGGATACGAAGGTGAAATTTCTAAAGAGTTTTCTTTATATTTAACTCATATGAAAACTGAAGATGGTGTGTGGAGAACTGAATCATCTGGAGCAAGAGCTACCCAAAAGCAGAAAGCTAAACAGAAATTGATTAGACCTGATATGTTTGGTGACATTACTTATACTATTCCAGAAACTAAATACTGGTTTGATATATTTTCAATTGAATGCAAAACAGGATATGTAAAAAAGAGTAAGAACAAAGACAAAACACAGGTCACATTAACTCATTGGTCACTGTTAGATCTAATTGATTCACAACAATTAATGACAAAATTTCATGAATTTTGGAACCAATGTCTTAATGATTCAATTGAATCCAAACGTGAACCAATGCTTATATTTCGTAGAAATAGAAGAAACTCTTGTATTGCTATGCATCTTGATTTATTTGTTGCATTTATTAAACGTTTTGGAGATCCAGATTTTACTTTTATAACTGTTAATGGACAATTTTGTTATCTTCCTGTCACTATAATGAATCTAAGAACCTTTTTCGATTGGACTGAGCAGATAAGCCCTATTGTGGTGCAGAACTATATAATCAGACAGATTATGAAAAGGAAAGGAGCAGGTTAAAATGAGAAAAAGCAATGTCAAATGGATATTTAATGATCATTCAACAGAACGATTCTTTGAACGTACTGCATTGAATGTTACTAAAAAGGATATCGCTAAAGCAATAACTAATAATCAAATAGTACCATTTAAAAGAATTAATGCAACTCGATCTATGTGTTATATTCATGTAAAAAAAGAAGTAATCAAAACAGTAATGCATCGTAAGAAAAATAAAATTATAACAATTCTACCTTGGAAGTCCATTTATCAATTTAAAATAAAATTTCGCATACAAAAATTTGATAATGTAAAATTTAAAATTTACTTATTTCCTGATTGCTATCTTGAAACTGGAAAACCAAATGCTCTAACAAAAGTATATCAAAACGTTTTGTATTTTTCAGATGGTAGTTTTGCATATGAAAAATTACCTTATGATAATTTTTTATTTAATGATGTTGTCAATATAGCATGGTCTAATTTTGTAGCAATAAGTATAGATCATCATAACATACAAAAAGAAAGGAAAGAAGGGAATGAAACGTTTGAAATTAAAGCAAAAGCCAGAACGATTGAGTTTGGGATCGACCACGCAGCAAAGACAGTATGATATAGAACAACTTCTTGAACAACATCATAAACAAACAACTGAAAATAAAAATTTACCATATTTTAAATGGATTCCAATAGAAGAACATGTGCCATTAGATAATAAAGAACCTATTTTAATTTATGATTCTAAATACAGCAGAATGTATGACACCCTCTCATTCATTGCTTTACAACACTATTTACAAAGCAAATATAAAGAATATGATAATATCCCTTCCCATTGGATGCGTTTAAAATTACCAGAGGAGGTATAAAATGACTGAAGAAGAATACACAAACATTCCAAATCCAGAATTTACAGTAAAAGGGCCACCTTTAAAAGAAGCATCATTAGAATTTCAAATCATTTCTATTCTAACTAAAAAACTTGGTGGATATATTTTAGTTGATGTTGATAAGGAATTAAAAACTATTAAAGGATTTATAATGCAGACAAATCCTGATGGAAAAATATCTATTAGATCAAGTTGTGTAAATCCTTTATTGGAAAGCTAATGAATATTTCAGAACTTAAATTAATAGCATTTGGACAACACATTGATATAAAAATTAAGTTTACCCCAGGATTGAATGTAATTGTAGGTGAATCGGAAACAGGCAAAACTACTTTGATTCGTGCTTTATATCTTATAATTGAAAATCAACCAAGGGGAGGAGAAAAATTATATCAATCGTGGTTAACTGATAAAAAATTAATGATTCAAATAAAAGATGATGCAGGTAACACCGTTAAACGTACCAATAATAAATATTATATCAATGATAATAATCCTTTAAAAGCCTTTGGTGCAATTGTTCCTAAACCAGTAAGAGAACTGTTTAATTTTAAAGAAATCAATTGGCAAAAGCAACACGATGTTCATTACCTTTTGTTTTCTACCGGAGGAACAGCAGCAAGGCTTTTAAATAGTGCCACTGGTATGTCAGATCAGGAAACTATCATTGATGCATTTAAACAAAAATTATCTAATGCTAAAAGTGAAATTAAAAGATTTAAAAAAAATAATGTAGAACATCTACAAACTGTTGAAAGGCTAAAAAATATAGTTAGATACAGACTTAAAGCAGAAGGTATTATTTATTTAGAAAAAGAATCTAATGAATTAGAAATAAAAGTCAATAGATTAGAAAATATATTGATACAATTGGAATTAATAAAAGAAGCTAAAGTAAAATATGAAGCATCAAAATCTTACAATATTATAATAGAAAATATAATTCATGAAATTAAAGAAGTTAATGAATTCAATAATTATATATCAAAATTAAATATTACTTTAAAAAATATAAAAGAAATAAAAATTGTAAATCCAAATATTATATCAAATTTATCAAATTCATTACAGGTTATCCACTCCAAAAATTTGAAACTCAGTGAATTAAAAACAAAAACTGAATCACTTAAAGGATACATCAATAAAATAGAAGCATCAAAATTAATTCAAGAAACAACAAGAAAATCTATTTTAATTCAACAAAAAGAAATAGATCAAACGTTTAAAGATTTAGGTTATTGTCCTTTATGTAACAGAGTAATTGAGGGAGATCATGAATGTTAATATTAATAGTCGGGGATACACATTTCACAGGCAAAAATCCTATTGCTCGATTAGATGATATTGTAGAGATACAATTTAATAAATTAGAAGAAATTGTTATGCTATCCAACAAATATGATGCTCCTATTATTCATACTGGAGATATATTTAATGTATCTATTATAGCTAATTCAATTCTTACAAAAATTGGATCTATATTAGAAAAATTAAAACACCCACTATATTTTGTTTGGGGCAATCATGATCTCATGTATCATTCATTAGATTTATGGGATCGTACATCTCTTGGAGTACTCTGGAAAAATAGTAATAAAGTAAAACATATTTCAGAATTCTATACTGATTATAAAATTGAATTTGATTATATAGATTGGGGAGGAACGTTAGGATTTACAGGTGCTAATGAAATTTTACTTACACATAAAGCAGTTGTTTCAGAACGTAAAATGGGAAAAGGTTCATGGATATTAGAAGATGAAGATTTTTGTATGAACATAGATAATAATCTCCATCTTAGAGGTTATAAACTTATTATCTGTGGTCATTGGCATAAGCCTTATATATTTAAACATAAAGAAACATTAGTTATTAATCCTGGGCCAATGATCAGACATACAATTGATGAATGGTTAAAACCCTCAATAGTACTCATAAATACAAACACATTAATACATAAGAGAATTTATTTAAATACACCTGATCCAGAGAAGGTATTATCCAGAACACACATTGAACAAAACTTTGAATCAGTGACAGACAATGTTTTAAAATTTATTGATTCATTAAAAAATAAAAAATTCAGTCATAAAAAATCATTATTAAAAACAATAATGCATAACTTAGATGTACATGAACTTCCCATTAAAGTTGAAACATTAATCAGAGAAACAATTGCTAACTTAATTGAGAAAGGAGCTATTGATGAAAGTCTATGATGAAATGATACATACAATTGAAGATGTACGGATGCAATGTATGTTATGGGCAGGTACAGTCTGGAACATATTTTGTAATGACCGTTTTGAAGAAGATGATTTTGAAATCAAAGTTCATTGTGAAGTTTGTGGGCCTAATAAATTTGTACCAAAAGTATTAGATATTTATGGTCATCGATTTTGTAATAGTTGTCTCACTCGATTCAGTGATATGATTCAAGCTGCAACTCTTGCTGATTGTGGTCGTAGTCGTGAAGAACGTAAAGTATTACAAGAAAAATTAGAAAATAAATGTAAATATTGTGGTTATCCATTTAATAAAGAACATGAACATACAACTTGTGGTTTAGAATAAAAGGAGAATAAAAAATGAACTTTGAACCTATTCAAATTGTGGCTAATGATTTAAACGATGCTTATTTTACATTACTCAGTCATATATGGCATCATGGTAGAAAATATAAAATAGATACTGGATCATTTGCAGGAGCATCAAGGTTAGAATTTGATTTTTGCTCTGGTTTCATTCGTTATCCTCACTCCAGACCCTTATCTCCAATCATGCCTGAAGGTATTCCACCTGTAACAACAGATGAAAAGCTATTAACAGAATATTTTCCTAATTACCTGATGAATCCTGAATTAGAAGGTAATGAACATTATCGATACAGTTCATGGATCAATAGTACAGATCATTATAAAGAATTTGTATCTTTAGATGGAATAGAAAGACCATTAGGAGTAGAACCTAAATGGAACAATGAAACTCCCTTAGAATGGATTATCAGGCACTTCTCAGAAAAAGGGTATGGCAACAACCATTGCTATATTAACGTTGGAAATGTGGACTCTGGTTTCAATTATGATATACCATATGAACATGAAGGTGAGCGCAAAACATCTCCCTGTCTCAGAGGTATTGATTTCAAAATCAAAGATCACTATCTAATAATGAGTGTTGTATTTAGATCATGGGATCTTTATGTAGGATTTCCTGAAAACATGGGAGGACTCACCCTATTAAACGAATATATATGTGATCAATTACATGATGTACAACCTGGGCCTTTAGCTTTCACTTCAGCAGGTTTACATGCTTATGATTATCAGCTTGAACCTATTATGAGAATATTAAAAAAGTAACTTGAATAATTTAAAAATAAAATTTTAAAATTTTTTGTGGAGTGAAAAAATGAGCTTAATGGAAATAAAATTATCTAAAATGAAAAATATTTTAGATAAAATAAAAAATGATAACCAAGTAGCAATTGCTCAAGAAGAATTACTTCTTAAACAATTAAAAGAAGAATTTGAAATTGATAATTTAGAAGAAGGATATGAACTTTATGAACAATTAATTGAAGAACAAAATGTCAAAGAGAAAAAGGTTGCAAACCAGACAGAATCATTATACAATTCTCTTGTTTCAGAAGGATTAATTGATGCTACATAGTAACAGTTTACCAACTCAACTATTTGAAATCATTAAAGAAATGGAAACAGAACTGGCATACGCTCAATCCAGTTTACGTTCCAATAGAATTGCCATTGCCAAGGAAAAAAAATTAATTGAATCTTTAGAGATGGCAAAATCTTACATCATTAAAATTGGTGAAAAAACCAGAAAGGAAATCAAAGAATTTATTGAGAGTACTGTTACTTTTGCTATTCAAACAGTATATAGTGAAGAATATAGTTTCATATCTCAATTTAACTATGATAAAAGAGACCAATTTGAAATACAATGGTTTATCAATAGAAATGGAGTTCTTCTTGAACCACGCAAAGATACAATATCAGGTGGACTAACTGATATTACAGCTTTCTCCCTCCGATTAGTCATTCATGCATTAGAAGAACCTGATCCTGCTCCTATTTTAATTATGGATGAACCATTTAAAAATGTATCAAAAAAATATATTCCATTAGTTTCAAAAATGATTAAAGAAATTTCTGAAATGTTAAATCTTCAAATTATTATGTGTAGTCATACTAATGAACTGATTGAACAGGCAGACAATATCATTTACCTATGATGAAAACGGTACGTTACTTAAAAAGGAGAGAAGAAAGAAATGACAAGCAAACCAATACCAATTGAGCCTGGAAACTATGATGGAATTATTGTAAACGCAGCTTATGTTCCACTTCAAAACAAACTACAACCTTTAGATTTTTTCTGTACTGAAGGAGCAGGATTTATTGGATGGGGAATTAGAAAAATAACTAAAAATATGTCACCTGATAGAGAATGTGAATTTAATCATGCAGGTTTACTACCAGATGGAAGTCCATGTACATTAGAAGCACTTTGGCATGTTGAAAGTAAAAATTTATTTGAACACTATGAAGGTTGTAAAATATTAATTGGAAGATATAAAAACTTAACTACTGAAAAATATTTAACTGCAATAAAATCTATTCATCAATATATTAATCAATCTTATCCAAAACGAAGACTTTTTCTTCATCTTTTAAACCTTGCACACCATATACATTGGATTAATGCAGTTGTTTGCTCTGAGCTTGTAGCAAAATCTTTATTTAATGCAGGGGCAAGAGATTATAATTGGTGGGGAGTAACACCAGACAATCTTGCTGATGAAATTGAACATGAATTAAATAAAGATCGTACAGGGCCAAAATATGAAATAGTTTTTAAAAATAAACTTCCCTGGCTCATATATAGATATTGTACTAAATGTAATCAAATTCATTTAATGCCTATAGGTGATATAAAATGTTACAATTGTAAAGCAAATGTCACAGTAGAAGCAGCAATTATAGATAAAGAATTAAGACAAAAAACAAGAGAATATAATGAAAAAAAGCTAAATTATATAGCTGAAAAAATTAAAAAATAATAATAGACAGGGGGAATGGATTATGTTTTGTAAATTTTTAAAAGCTACCATGTCTATTAATTCTTGTATCAGAAGACAAAAATGGTCAAAATTATACATTCGATTAAAATTTATTTATGATCATTCAATTATAATTTGTCAATCATGTGATCAGGGCAAAAAAATCAAAGACAATCCAGACTACAAATTAGATCAAGACTTTCAGACTTTAAAAAATAATCAATTAAAAATTATTAGAAAAAGAGGTTGGGTATTTAAAGACCCTATATCTTTAGAATCTTTATATGATACCTTTGACTATACACAAATAAAAACAAGGAGAAATACAAATGACAGAGAACACTCAATCCTTAGAATTGGTAATCAAGAACGAATTATCAGATTTATTAGAAAACATCGGAGTATTGCAAGAGATAAACAGAACATTTTTAAACCCATTAGGATTGAACTTAATACTAAATCAGGATTTCAGCTTGGCTTTACAGAAAACAGAAGATCCAGAAGGAGTGATACTCCACACCGTTGACTCATTTAAATTAAGAATATTTAATAACTTTAGAAATGAAAAACATAAAAAAAGACAAGCAAAAACAGGATTTGTAATACAGACCACAGATTTAATCAGAAAAGAAAAATTATTAAAAAACAAAGAACTTAAACTTTCCTCTCCTGCTTCTTTAAAATTAAATGCGTTATTAATTTGTATTGATGAAGCTGCCTACCATATAAAAGCAAGACTAATGGAAAAATCTTCTATTTTTGATAAAGAACTTTTTGATATAGATTTTTCTAATTTATATATAACAATGAGAAAAGATGCATCAACACATAATTATAAGGATACTGCTGCAAAAGCAATGATGTTAATGTATAAAGATCATATTAATAATGAATTGGAAAAAATAAAAAACATTGAAAAAAAACAAAAAGAATTATTTAAAGAAGAATCAAAGACCACATTTACAAAAGGAGATTAATGTATGAAAGCATGGGAATATTCTGAAAACGCATTGGCAATTTATGACCGATTATATTTTGATAAATTAAAAGGAGAAACCAAACCATCAGAAGTACACTCCAGAATATCAAAATTTATAGCTAATTCTCCTGATGAAGAATCTATATTCTTTGAACTATTAGAAAAGAAAATATTCAGACCCAATTCACCTTGTATGATCAATGCAGGTAGTGAATCAAAAAATCCCCATGATCGGGCATTGTCTGCTTGCTATGTATTAGGTCTTGAAGATTCAATGGACTCTATTATTGATATGTGGGGGATTTGTGCCAAAATATATGCATCTGGTGCAGGATCGGGCATACCTATAACAAACCTCAGAGAAAAAGCAGCAACAATATCAACAGGTGGTCAAGCATCTGGCCCATTAGCTTATTTAAAAGTAGTTGATCTATTAAGTAACACCGTTAGATCTGGTGGTAAAACCAGACGTGCAGCCAACATGGGTATATTTAAATACAATCATCCTGATATAATGGAGATACTTGATGCTAAATTAAATGGTAACATTCAAACCTTTAATTTATCAATGTCTGTTACTGATAAATTCATGATGAGGAAGCATAAGAATGGTCAGGTTCATTTGTCAAGTCCAAGTGAAGGAGAATTAGCTAAGACTGTAAAAAGAGATGATATTTGGAAAAGAGCTATTGACAATGCATGGACTAACGGTGATCCTGGCCTATTCTTTTTTGATACCGTAAATAAGTTTAATCCTTTTCCAAGTTTGGGAAACATTGATTGTACCAATCCATGCGGTGAAATCCCCCTTCCTCCTTGGTCTGTATGTAACATAGGATCAATTAACGTTACTCATTTTGTAAGAGAAAATCCAGGCATGGCAGATCCAAACTTTAAACCATTTTTTGAATGGGAACAATACAAAAAAGCTATTCCTCAATGTTTTACATTCCTTGATAATGTCATAGATAAACAAGAGTATATTCATCCTAAGTTTATGAAAAACGCAACGGATTGGAGACCTGTTGGATTAGGTATCATGGGATTTGCTGATGCTCTAATTAAATTAAACATACCTTATGATTCACAAGAAGCAATGAATTTTTTTGAATCCATTTGTTTTGAATTAACCTATGAATGTATCAAAAAATCTATTGATATGGCTAAAGATGGTGATTGGAATGTACGTGTTCCTATTGAAGATCATGATCATTTTGAAAACTTATTAAAATACTATTTAGGAAAAGGATTACCAATTGTAGATAATAGAATTGATAAATTATTAGAAGAATATGAAAAATATGGTATTCATAATTCTAACTGGACAATGATAGCTCCAACAGGATCAACCTCTATGTCTGCTGATTGCTCCTATGGTTGGGAACCCTTAATGGCATTGATTTGGGAGAAACCTCTCGTTGAATCTGATCAAGTACTTAAAATAATTCATCCTCAATTTGAATTAGATCTAATACATTGGATACAAGATTCAGAAGGATATTCTAATTCTCAATCAATAGTACAAAGAAAAGAAAAAATCATATATGATATTATCCAAGACAACGGATCAATTCAAAACATAGATTATCTTCCTGATAATATGAAAGCTATCTATAAAGTAGCTCATGACATTGATCCTATATTTAAAATTGGTATGCAAGGAGCAGGACAAAAATGGATTTCAATGGCAATCAGTTCAACTACTAATCTACCTAATTCAGCTACAAAAGAAGATGTAGAAGCTATATATAAAGCAGCATGGAAACATGGATTAAAAGGTATAACAGTATTTAGAGATGGATGCAGAGATGATCAAATTGTAAACTTTGGAAAACAAAAACAAAAAAGAAGAAAGACAGATGAACTACTTAAACGACCAATCAAACGTGATGGATCTACAGTAGAAATTAATACCCCTCATGGTAAATTTTTTGTTACTGTCAATTTTTCTAATAGCAAACCAATCGAAATGTTTTTCTCAGTAGGAAAACAAGGTGGATTAGTTAATGTAGTCATTGATGCATTGGCAAGGATTTGTTCTAAAGGACTTCAAGCAGGTATGGATATGGGGTGGATTGTTGATACTCTTGAAGGTCTTAAAGGAGATACCCCTTTCTGGTTTAAGATTTCCGATGATGAAGAAAAATCAACACAGGCACAATCAATTGTAGATGCATTATCTAAAGTATTATTTTATCATTTCATGCCTAATAAAGATCGTATAATATATTCTTATAATCCAGAAGATGAAGTATGTGAATCTGAAACTATACTTTCTCGTTGTCCTGAATGTCACAAAAAAGGACTAACACACAATACAGGATGCAGAGGAGGAGAATGTTTATTGTGTGGCTTTACCAATTGTAGTTAAGGAGAAAACAAATGGCAAGATTAATGCTTCAGACCAAAAAACTACCACAAAAAATTAATAGAATTGAAAAAGGAGATAGTGGTTATATTCCTGATAATGATCCTCTCATGTTTACATTATTAACAGACAATCGATGTGAAGATGAAAAATTTTCAAGAGCAGATAAATGGATGGTCAATCATTATTATTTAGTAGGTACAGAATGGTTAATGGAAAAAATATTTTATCCTTCTGAATATGGTGTTGAAGAATTAAATAAAGAAAAAGATCATCCTTATATAAAAAAATATAAACGTTTAGTAAATAAAGGAATAGGATTACATGGTGATCGTCCTGTACCTAATATTAAAAAAAGTGTTAAACGATTATCTCTGGAATGTAAACCAAAAAGGATGCAATTAGAATGCAACGAATAAATCTAACTCCCAATCTTAATGGTAATTCTACTCTTGTAGTTGATGGTAGATTCTTAGCTTATCGTACAATGTACAGTAAACCACATAGTAAATTGTCATATCAAGGTAAAGATACCGGAATGATATTTGGTTTTTTTAAAACCCTTCAGTCCATTGCTAATAGACATGAAGTTAATAACACAGTCCTTATGTTTGATATAACTAAATCTATTGAAGGAGTTCGCAGAAAAGAATATGAAGGATACAAAGTTAGAGAATTAAAATTTAATGTAGATCCTAAAGAAATAGCTCAAAGAAGACAATTTGAATTAGATTATCATGATCTATTAATACTAACACATAAATTAGGATTTGCAGTTTATACTCTTGAAGGATATGAAGCTGATGATGCCATAGCAATGTTCTGTCAACAATTTAATGGTACAAAAATAATAGCTACAAGAGATGAAGATATGTATCAGTTAATTAATGAAGATACATATATTTTCGATCCATCTAACAATAAGAAAAAAGATCTCAAATGGTTTATGAGAAAATATGGTATCACTCCTGAACAATGGATTGATTACAAAGCTATCGCAGGTTGTAAATCTGATACTGTTCCTGGGATTCCAGGGATGGGGGAAAAAAGAACATTAGAATATTTAAGAGGAGAAAAGAAATGGGAAAAAAATATTAAAGCCAGTGAAGCATTATATATGATGTGTCGTAATCTTGTTACCCTTCCTCATCCTTCTCTTAATGGATATAAAATGCAATGGAAACAAACCAAAGTAAATCAAGAAATGTTCATTGATTTTTGTCAATCATATGGATTTAGTTCATTTTTAAATGATATACACAACTTTTATATTTTTATGGAGGGAGGTAAACAATGGTAGAAGATTATGGTATAGAATATTATGAAAGGTGTAAAGAAAAAGGAATTGACTATGCCTTTTATGGTAAGTGGCAGAAACAATATGCTAAGATGGTTATATTTGTTTCTGAAGTGTATAAAGTAGAATTAAAAAATAAAGTATTTCTTGATGTAGGTTCTGCTTGTGGTGCTAACCTCAGAGCATTTAAAGAAACAGGAATATTTTCTCGATATGTTGGTATTGATATCAGTGAAGTTCTGGTACAAATAGGAAACAAAGCTAACAAATTTAATGAAAATGAATTAATTGTTGATGACTGTACAAAGATGGAAAAAATACCAGACGAATCAATTGATCTAATTCATTGCTCTCAATTATTTGAACATTTAAATATGACTGAAATTGATGAAACTATTAAAAACTTTAACAGAGTAATGAAACATGGTGCTATAGCTTTTGTTACCTTGAATGCTATTAAGAAAGGACAAACTGAAAAAAATGTTACTGATCAAGATCCAACTCACATCACTGTAATGACTGAATCACAATGGGAAAAGAAATTTGAAAAATTTGAGATAAAAGAAAACATTAATAAAACTTTATCAAAAGCTAAATTTTATCCTGGAGATGATGGTAAAACTTTTTATGAACATTACATTGATGATTGGAGTGTATTTATATTTATCAAACCGTAGATTGGAGCAATAATGAATCTTGATTTTAATAATCATTTTCTTAATCAAATAATATATCATTCAATAAGAGATACAAATTTTATAAAGTCAATCCGCAATGTAGTTCCTATTGATATATATAAAACCAAAGATCGTAAATTCATAATGGATATGATTTATGGTTATTATGATGACTTTAAAGAAGCTCCGAGAGATAACTTCTCAGATCTATTTAAAGAACGTGAAAACAGTATTAATGATGATCTTCATAAAAAATGTTTAAATATATTTAATGTACTAAATGATATAACAGGATCAAATGGAGTTTACATTCTTCAAAGAATCAATGATGCTATTTATCATTTTCGATTAGAAGAAGCAAGCATTGACTTTGCATCATTAATAAAAGGTCAGCAATACAATGATGCTGTTGCTACTATATTAAAAGCAATAAAAGCCCCACAAGTAGTTGAAGATCCTTACTACAGTTATTTCACTGACAAATCGTTTATCGAAAAACGTATTAAAGATAAACGATATTTAATGAAAACTGAAATTCCAATGCTTGATGCTATCATAGGTGGATTTCAATCAAACTGGTTAGTAACCTGTCTTGGAGCTACCAAAGTGGGAAAAACATGGATGCTAATTGACTTAGCTCTTACTGCTGCATGGCAAGGATTAAACGTTTTATTTGTATCCTTAGAAATGGGTAAAGAACAAATTGATGAACGATTAGATATGTCTGTAGGATTTATGACTTCTAATCCTAATGGTGAAGCTGAAATGTTGAGAAAGGTAGGAGATGATTATATTAAAGTTAATGAAAAAGCAGATAGTATCTATGATATTGACAAAGTTATTAAAGCAAGAAATAGATACAAAAAAGTATCAGGTGGTCATCTTGAAGTAGTTGCTTTTAATCGTGGTAGATTAAATTATCTTGACATTGATCGTATCCTTGATGAACTGGAAGAAAAAAAAGGATTATACTTTGATGCTATAATTGTTGATTATTTAGGTATCATGAAAGAAACAGCAACAGGACAAAGTAAAAAAGAAAAAATTTCAGAAAACAGTATTGGTTTAAAAGAAATTGCAGGTACACGAAATATGTTAGCAATATCTGCAATGCAAGGTAATCGTAAAGCTATGTCAGCAAAGATATTTAAATCAAACTTAGTTGCCGATGACATTGACACCATATTTAATTCTGATTTAGTATTAGCTATATGTCAAACTGATATGGAGGAGAAAGAAAGTAAAGCCAGAATTTATATAGCAAACTTTAGACATGGTAAACAACATGGATCAGTTGGTATTTATAGAGATTTATCTATCGGTCAGTTTTCAATTGATAACTATGAAATAAAAAGTATTACATCTGAAGAAGAAGAAAAGGAAGCTGGAGTTGATTATTGAAATAGAACAATATGATGCACACAAATGCAGACTAACCAATAGACAGCAACAAAAGATCATTTGGAAGATCCTGTCATGGTATGATTCTGGAGTAGATAGGCAAAAGTCACTTCTTAATTGTATTGGTAGACATGGGTGTTACTTTCCTATTGGTCTTATGCCATTTGTATTCACTCAATTAAAATTACTTGGTCACACAGTAGAATTTACCTATATAGATTTTCCTAAAATTAAACATAAATTATTACCCTATTTACCTGGGATTAAATTTGAACCTTATCAACTTAAAATACTGGCAAAAGTTGGATTAAAAAAAAGAGGAACTATAGTAAGTCCAACAGGATGCATTACTGGAGATACTATTATCAATATTAATAGAGCAAAAATTGGTAAAAAATCTACAATAGAAAATTTATATAAAAAACACAATAATATCAAAGCACAAGGAAAACCTTGGAATCATAATATTCCTACTTACGTTAGATCATTACAAAAAGAAAAAATTAAATTAAATCAGATTGAAGATATAGTTTATAGTGAAATTAAAGAAGTTTACCAATTAATTTTATGTAATGGAAAATCAATTAAAGCAACTGCTAATCATAAAATTATGACTAAAGAAGGATGGGTTAAACTTATAAAATTAACCAATGATAGTAGGATAATGTGTGATTCATTACATGCCAAATCTAATAATAAAAAAAAGAAAAAATTAATATATGAACAATACACAAATTTATGGCTTCATCCTTATGCAAGTAAAACTAAAACAAACAAAGAAAAAAGAGGATATACAAAAAGAGTTGAAAAACATCGAATAATTTATGAAGCTCAAATTAATAATTTAACAGTTGAAAAATTTATAAAAAT
>Ga0307378_10005184_pt1 | contig 18250 bp, 15 predicted proteins | sample UN1MG_FD_202238 | JGI IMG/M metagenome (GOLD analysis project Ga0307378, IMG submission 202238) | Soil microbial communities from Risofladan, Vaasa, Finland - UN-1 | ecosystem: Environmental > Terrestrial > Soil > Coastal area > Acid sulfate soil | place: Finland: Risofladan, Vaasa | collected... | reverse complement strand
CATTGACGTCGGCACCTTTTGAAATGAGCAGCTTCACTTGTTCTATGTCGCCATCCGCAGCGGCTTCGTGCAGTGACTTGGTGGATTTTCCTTCGTTCTCGATGGCTGTAGGTTCACTGCCCTCGCCAAGTTTCTGAGCTTTGGCCATGGGAAGCAAGAGGGCCGCAATGACAAGAAGCATAGCTATGCCAAGCGCTCCGAGCTTCGAACTTTTTGGTATCGGTCGATTTAACATGTGTTTAATCCTCCACTGTAAGGCTTTCTTCGATTCCGCCACGCCGATGAGGCGCAGCCCCAAGTCGGCCCTCCAAAATGCCATCTCGCCGATGTCGATGAGAGTATTGCTGTAGTCTTTTGCCTGGCCCCCAAGAGCCACAAGGACGGTCTCGTCGACCGCCTCCTCACAGACCTTGCGAATGACAGAGTTGGCGAACCACACAAATGGATTGTAGAAGTAAATAACCTGCAATAACGTTTGTACGGAATTGACCCATAAGTCGCCTCTTTTTATATGGGCCAGCTCATGAATCAGAGTTGCTCTTAATCCTTCCGGCGACAGCTTCTCAACGAGAGATGTTGGTACTAATACAGTGGGTCTGAGAAGCCCGCAGACCGCCGGACCTGCGACGGTCTCTGATAGTCGCAGCCTGATGTCCCGGCGAACAGCCAGTTGCCGGCGACATTGTTCAAGCAGGCCGGTTAATTCGTCGCTGGCCGGGCAACTTCCGGCGACGAGCCCTTTGACAAACCTGATTCGCTGAACGAGCACAGCCAAAAAGGCTAACACGCCCGCAAGCCATAAGAGAAAAACACCCGCCTGCCAGGTCAGAGCGGTCAGGGCTGAGTCTGCCGGTGCCATCGCAGGATCATGTCCGGCAATATTTTCAGCAGGCCGGACCTGAGGCATTTCGCCGGATGGCCCCGCGTGTTCGAGGGCAACTGCATCGAATGCCATGTTCGAGGTGGGAAGGACGGCAGGAATGTGGTCTCCGACCCAATATCCAATCCCTGTCGGCAGAGAAAGCATGGGAGGCAAAATAAGTTTCACAAGCACGAGCAGCCAGACGCAGTAGCGAAATATGGCACGAACCCGTTTGCGCAGCAGAAGGTCAATGATAAACAGCAGAATGACCAAAAGAGCCGACTGGATAAAGACACTGGCGGCATAATCGTAAAACAAACCGCCGACTTCGTTCAAGCCTATAAGAGAATTGTTAATTACCTGGTTCATTGGTGGATCTCCTGCCCCCCATGAATCCACTTACCTAATCTTTACTTTTCCCGGCCTTGTTCACAAACTCACGAAGCTGTGCCGCTTCTTCTTTTGAAAGACCCTCGTGCTCGATCAGGAACTTCAGCATCGGCGTTAGTGCCCCGCCAAAACCTCGCTTGAGCATTTTTCGGATCTCTCCGCGCCTGGCCTCAACCTCGCTGATGCACGAACGGAAAAGCTGCAAGTTGCGGATCTTGTTAATCTCCAGAAAACCCTTCCTGACCATGCGGTCCATCGTGATTTTGACCGTGGCGTAGGCCCAATCCCTGCTCCTGGCCAATGCCTCCTGCACGGTGCCGGCCGCACAGGGCTCCTTTTCCCAGACCACTGACATTATCTCCCATTCCGCCTCGGTAAGCTCTGCTGTGGCCTTCTTTCGTCTGCCTTTCTTTTTTCCCTTTGATGTTGACATATTTGCCGTCTCCTAATTTGAATATGTACAAATATATTTGACATAAATAAAATTGTCAAGACAAAAATCAAATATTTTCGAAAATTTCTTTCCACTCCGCCTTTTCCTGCTCTAAAACGCCGAAAAATGGCGAAAAAAAAAGCTTAGTAGGGGCGGTTCGCGGGTGTGGCTAATTTTTCTGGCACTACATAAGCTTGTCTTGTGCAAAGGATTGTGTTCTTTGTCATTGCGAGCGAAGCGAAGCAATCTCGACCGTTCGCAGGATAGAGATTGCCACGGCCACATGCTGTGGCCTCGCAATGACGACAGGGGAAATTTCCAGCTTTGAGAGCAAGCATTTAAGAACGAAAAATCGCCTGCCAGAATATCTGGTCGCACCCCGGTTTGCGAACCGCCCCTACGAGCTTGCAAAGTAATCGGGTTTGGTTATAATCCAGTAACGATATAATCAAGAAAGATTGACTTACAATGAGTAAAGGAAACGATATGGATAGCTCTGCCACAGGTAAACAAATCAGCATTATGCCTTGTCTTGACATGCAGAACGGCCGGGTAGTCAAGGGCGTTCATTTCGTCGATATTCGCGATGCCGGCGATCCGGTCGAATGCGCGAAGGCCTATTGTAAGGCCGGAGCGGATGAGCTTGCGCTGCTGGATATAACAGCAACCGTTGAGAATCGACCCACCATGCTCGAAGTGGTGAAAAGAGTCGCCGAAGCCTCGACGGTTCCGTTCACCGTAGGCGGGGGCATCCGCGATGTCGCCTCGGCTGCCGAAGTAATCCAGGCCGGTGCTGATAAGATATCCGTGAGCAGCGCCGCTTTTCGAAAGCCCGAGGTCATTAAGGAAATGGTTGCCGAATTGGGTGCCGATAAGGTGACAGTTGCCATCGACGTTGACCGGAACGAATCATTACCCTCGGGCTACGAAGTCTATATCGACGGAGGCAGGACCGCCACCGGCGCCGACGCCCTCGAGTGGGCGAAGAAAGTCGACGGATATGGCGTACCCGTCATACTGCCGACCAGCAAGGCCGGGGATGGAGCGAAAACGGGATACGACCTTCCCGTTATCAAGGCGATGGCCGATTCCTGTTCGGCCACGATTGTAGCTTCGGGAGGGGCGGGCAAGCTGGAGCATTTCTACGATGCCGTCGAGGCCGGAGCGACCGTTCTTCTTGCCGCCTCGGTGTTCCATTTCCACATCATCGATATACAAGAGCTGAAGGACTACTTACGCAGCCGCGGCTTAAATGTGAAGTAATGCCTCGTCTCCGCTCGGCATGAAGGTTTTCTTCACCCTGAGCGGAGTCGAAGGGTGAGCGGAGTCGAAGGGTGAAATCGGCATTCGGCATTTGGCAGGGTGTGGCTAATTTTTCTGGCACTACATAAGCTTGTCTTGTGTAAAGGATTGTGTTCTTTGTCATTGCGAGCGAAGCGAAGCAATCTCGACCGTTCGCAGGATAGAGATTGCCACGGCCACATGCTGTGGCCTCGCAATGACGACAGGGGAAATTTCCAGCTTTGAGAGCAAGCATTTAAGAACGAAAAATCGCCTGCCAGAATATCTGGTCGCACCCGCATTCGGCATTCGGCAATCATCAATAAAAATACCTTTCTTTACACTCAATTTTCTGGTATAATGTAAAATTCTTGTAATGTTGTGTGTTTAGACAGGGTCGTAGGTCGATTCGGCACACCGTGAATTTTTAAACATAAAAGGAGACAATAGTGAAAACGAGAAGTTACATTGTGATGTTGGCGTTGAGCTGTTTGACTGTAATGTCGGTTTATGCAGCCGAGGAAAGCACCAAAGAGGCTTCCGGTGAGGCAAAACAGGCCGTTAAAACCGTGAAAGGTGTTGCAACCGTGAAACTTGATTCCGCGGATCCCAACCTTGCCAGCACCGATACGCCGTTTGGCCTGGTTGCACCCCTGGATGTTAATGCTGCGAAACCCAACGCGGCCTTGCTAAAGACGGAACAGGAAAAAGTCAGCTATATAATAGGGACCCAAATAGCCGGGAATCTGAAGAAGGCCGAGATTGATGTTAATCTTGAATCGCTGATGATGGGGCTCAAAGACGCCTTGGAAGGCACGAAGCTGGCGATGAGTCAGCCTGAGATGACGAAGATTTACACGGCTTTCCAGCAGCAGTTGAGAGCGAAACAGGCCGCCAAGCAAGCCGCAGAAGCCGCAAAGAACCTGGCATATCTTGAAGCGAACAAGGCAAAGGAAGGCGTGAAGGTCCTGCCGAGCGGCCTGCAATACAAAGTCGTCAAGGAAGGTACGGGAAATACCCCCACCGCAGACGATAAAGTCAAGACTCACTACCGCGGCACTCTGATCGACGGCTCGGAGTTTGATAGTTCTTATAAGCGTAATCAGCCTGCCGAGTTCCCCGTTAAGGGCGTAATAAAGGGCTGGACGGAAGCCCTGCAGCTCATGAAAGAAGGCGGCAAGTGGGAGCTTTATATACCCGCAAATCTCGCTTACGGGCAGCGCGGAAGGCCCGGCATACCGGCCAATTCGACGCTGATCTTCGAGATCGAGCTACTCGAGATAGTGAAGCCGGCCGAGCCGGCCAAGGCGGCCGCACCGGCTGTAGAGGTTAAGTAAGAGGGACCCCATTTTGCAAAAAGATCGCAAAATGGGAACCCAGAAAGATGTTTAACCGCAGAGAACGCCAGGGACGCGTATGCCTCGTCTTCGCTCGGCATGAAGGCTTTCTTCACCCTGAGCGGAGTCGAAGGGTGAGCGGAGTCGAAGGGTGAGCGGAGTCGAAGGGTGAGCGGAGTCGAAGGGTGAGCGGAGTCGAAGGGTGAGCGAAGTCGAAGGGTGAGCGGAGTCGAAGGGCTGCGATCCCTGCGGTCTCTGCGGTAAATTTTATAGCTCACCCTGAAAGGTCCGGCACAATATACGGCTCGCGGTAAAATCCGCGGGCCAGGCGATTGGCCGGCTCACTGTCCTTGAAACACTCGTTTTCCCGGTCGATCTGGAGCCACGGCCCGAGCGTAACCGTCCCGGCGTCAACGTCGATTTCGTGAGCCGCGAGGTGCTCCAGCAGCCTCTCGAGCATCTCACCGAAAAGCGGCACATCCCGTACCCGGGCACGCATTTCTTTGGCGGAGGCCTTCCCGCCGAGCCGGTACGAAATGTTGCCGGTATGGCAGACGGCGGTTGAAAGGTGGCCTTCGAGCACTTCGGCGTTGAGATCTTCGGCGCCGCCGCTGCGAACCGCTGCGATGAAGTTCACAAAATGGTCGCCGCCGCCGCTGAACGACTTGATTTGTTTACCTTCGTTGTCCCACGCGATGCCGCGATAAAGGCTCACCGATCCGCTCTCGCAATTGACGATTACGCCTACACGCTCGCCGCGGAACGCGGGCATTTCCTTCGAATCCTTTGCCTTGTACAGATTGTGCACTTCATACAGTATCGGTGCGGTGGGAAAGTCGTAGTAGATGATCTGCGTGTTGGGGACATCGCACGCATCGTTGAATACGAACCGGCCTCCGATGCTCATCACACGGCGGGGCAGCATCGTCTCGCCCAGGCACCAGCGGGCCACGTCCACCTCATGTACGCCCTGATTGCACGATTCGCCGTCGCCGGTATTGAAGTCGAAACTGCAATCGTATTGGAGACGGTCGCGATAGATCGGCACTTTTTTCGCCGGGCCGCACCAGAGATCATAATCGACCGTATCGGGAATCGGCAGCGGCGTTTGGCGCTTGCCGCACGATACACGCGGCTTGTTGGCAAAGGCTGTGACATATTTGATCTTGCCGAGGTTGCCTTCGCGGACCCATTTGATGGCCTGGGTGATTAAATTCTCCGAGCGGTGTTGTGTGCCGCACTGGACGATGCGGTTATACTTTCGGGCGGCGTTTACCATTTGCCGGCCTTCCCATATATAATGCGAGAGCGGCTTTTCGACATATACGTGCTTGCCCGCCTGGCACGCCCAGATTGTGCTGAGCCCATGCCAGTAGTTCTGAGTCGCGTTGCCGATTACGTCGATATCCTTACGGTCAAACATCTCGCGCATGTCAACATATTGCTCGACGCCGTGGTTGAATTTCAACTCGATTGTCCCGGCCGCCTTGCCCATCCGCTGGCGGTCCGGATCGCTTACGGCCACGACAGACACGTCCTTCTGGTTCTCGAAAGATGGTATGTGGGCCCCAACACCCCGGCCGCCAAGACCGACGACACCGACGCGAATGCGCTCATTCGCTCCTCGCACTCGCGAAAACGGCAATGCCGCCCCGGCGATAATCGCACTTTTCATAAAATCCCGACGTGTAATGCCTTTCATAATCTATCTCCCTTCAAGAGAATCCAGAAGCGTGTGATTGACGGCATGAAGTTTTTCGGTGATTTCGGCCAGCTCGTCCGCGGTCTCGGCCGATTCGATAGACTCTAAAATCCCGCTCAACTCGACAGCTCCGTTGATTTTATCAAGCGCATTGTTTTGCATTGTCACTAATACGTGCCTGACCCTTGCAGCCAACCGCCGGCGAAAGAACTCAACCTGCCCCGGCTTTATAGCGCCAGCTATCCAGGCCGGCTCGAACTCGTGAAAGGCAGTACATGCCTTCTGTATGTACAGCAGGACCATCCCTTTAGCCGGATTGCCCTCCGAAAGAATCCGTGACCATTGAAACTCCTCCTCGCGCCAGTGCTCGTCGGCTATGGTTGTCTTGTATTCAACCTTGTCTTTCGAAGTCATGATTACACCCTGTTACTAACTGAAATTCTCCGCTGAAAACTTCTCATCGGCGCAACCGGGCCGGCCAGCGAATAAAGAATATCAGATATCCATCGACAGTACAATGCCCATCCCTTGCCGCAAGCTGCTCTTACATATTAATAACTCAGACTGACCGATTTTGAGTCCAATACTACAGCAAATCGTTCAATGATAATAACATAACACAATCTGTCATTCCCGCACCTGCTTTCGCAGGTGTAAACTTGTCCCCGCGAAAGCGGGGAGCGGGAATCCATTATACCGTTACGTTCATGGATCCCTGCTTTCACAGGGTATGTGTTTAGCCGGGGAAAAGCCATCCCCATCCCAATAAACGACAATCGGGATGAGGCTGCCACCCATTAGAATTGATGGAAAACGGGTGGCAGCCTCAAGCTTGGACCACCGCACGGCGGTGTTCAAGCTTGGGGATGGTCGCGAATGCCGGAAGCCGGCTAAACACGTACTTCGCAGGGATGACATCACTAATCGGTCAGTTTGAGTTAATGAGTAAAGCTATGTTGTCAATCGCCGGCGAAGGGATTATAATCCTGTGTCGCGGGCATCTTGCCCGCGATTCGAGGGCGGGACGCCCTCGACACGTTACTATTTTTGGATTAGTTCAAAGGGGTAGAAAAGTGCAACCTCTGGTTATCGTTGGCTTTGTTGCGATTTTTGCCGTCGTGCTGGTGCTGGGCTATATCAGCTCTCTCAAACGGCGCGAGGCAATGGCCGCCGAGGCGGCGAGACTCGGCCTGCACTTTATGCCTGGCAAGGACAGAGGCATGGCCCGCCGTTATCGCTTCCTGAACAAATTGCGGCAAGGCTCAAGCCGCTATGCGTTCAATGTCCTCTCCGGCAGCTACCAGGGGCACGAAGTACTCCTGTTCGACTACCACTACAAAACCGGCTCCGGCAAGAATACCCACCACTACTACCTGTCTTTCTTTATTTTGCAACTACCGGTATCCTTTCCGGAGTTGATCATCGCCCCGGAGGGGATTTTCTCGAAGATTGCCCAGGCCGTCGGGTACGATGACATCGATTTCGAGTCGCACGAATTCAGCCGCAAGTTCTGCGTCCGCTCGAAGAACAAGAAGTTCGCATACGATGTGTGCAACGCCCGGATGATTGATTACCTACTGTCCAATACCGATCTGAGCATAGAAATAGAGGACAGGGCGCTGGCCATCTCGTTCAGCTCCCGGTTGGCGCCGGAGCAAATAGAACCGAATCTGAATCGACTCATTACCGTCCGGTCGCTTCTGCCGGACTATCTGTTTACCGGGAGGTAATTATGGGGCCAATGCTGATAGTAATCGGGGTCGTCTTCTTTCTGCCGATCGTTTACGTTGTCCTGACGTACAATACGCTGGTCGCTCTGAGGAACCACATTCGGGACGCGTGGGGCAACATCGACACGGAGCTCAAGCGCCGGTACGATTTGATTCCCAACCTGGTAGCAACGGTCAAAGGATACGCGGCACATGAAAAAGAAATCTTCGAGCGTGTCACTCAACTGCGCGCGCAATGCCTGGCCAGCCGGGAATCTGTTCAGCAGCAGGCCGTGAATGAAATCCAATTGGTAGGCGCCCTTCAGCAGCTTTTAGGCGTCGTCGAGAACTATCCCCAGCTCAAAGCCGACCGGCATTTCCTGGAGCTCCAAAAGGAGCTGGTCAATACCGAGGACCGTATCCAGGCCGCCCGCCGTTTCTACAACGGGAACGTGCGCGACTACCGCAACAAGTGTGAAATCTTCCCGAGCAGCATCATCGCCGGTGCGTTCGGCTTTCAACTGGAGGACTACTTCCGCGTAAGTCCATCCGTCCGCGAAGTGCCGGATATGGACTTCAGTTAATCCTGCAACTGCCTTTTTACCGCCTGGGCATGTATGAGCTCGAATACAGCCTTGATGAATTCAGTATCCAGATCGAGCTGCCCGGCTTTGGCCATGTGGTCCTTAAGAAGGTTCTCCCACCGGTTAATCTGAAGCACGGAAATATTGTGTTGCTGCTTGAGCTTGCCTATCTCCTCGACCCACCTCATCCGCTCGGCCAGATCCTGTATGATATGCGAATCCACGTGGCTGATCTCGGTGCGCAGACGGGCTATCTTTGCCTTTACCTGTTTGTCGGTTATCGCCGTGTTGCGCGCCCTGAGCCTTTCGAGCAACTCGATCAAAACTTTGGGTGTAATCTGCTGTTTCGAATCGCTCAACGCCCGGTCGGGATCGATATGAGTCTCTATCATGAGACCCTCGATGCCCAAATCCAGCGCCGTCTGGGAGATGGGTTCAATGAAATCCCGGCTGCCGCCTATGTGGCTCGGGTCGCAAATAATCGGCAGGTTCGGCAGAAGTCTTTTCAGTTCGATAGGAATCCGCCAGTTCGGACTGTTCCGGTATTCCATCTCAACGAAAGTCGAGAAACCACGGTGTATGGCGGCAAGTTTTTTTATGCCGGCCTGATACAGCCTTTCGATCGCCCCCAGCCAAAGGCCAAGCTCGGCATTGATAGGATTCTTCACAAGAACCGGTACATTAACCCCTTTCAGGGCATCAGCTATCTCCTGCACCATGAACGGATTTACCGTCGTTCTCGCTCCGATCCAGAGAATGTCAACGTCATTATCGAGACAAAGCTCGATGTGGCGCGCGTTTGCTACTTCGGTCGTGGTCAGCAGAGAAGTCTCGGCCTTGACCGCCCTGAGCCATTGAAGGCCGACTTTGCCGACACCTTCGAAGCTGTTAGGGCGCGTACGGGGTTTCCACACGCCGGCACGAAAGACCTTCACGTGGGGACAATTCGCCAGCTCTCGCGCCGTTGAAATAACCTGCTGTTCGGACTCGGCACTGCAGGGCCCCGCAATCACCCAGGGAATCTTGTCGAATTTCAACCACGTCGAGATTTCCGGCAGATTTCGGTTTAACTTCTTAAGGTTATCCGTCATTGAACTGCAATACCTCGACACCAACTCAATTTTCTCTGTTTCCAAACGTAACGTTTCACATATAACGCAACCATTCCAAACATCCTGCACATAAATTATAACTCGAAACGCCGAGCAATTCAATAGCTGAGACTTTACGGATGACTTTAAGCGGCTATTACAGTGATATCTGTAAAAGTCACGTCAAGACGGTTGCAATATGAAGATATTTTTAGTATTTTGGGAGGATTGACAGAGACAAGATTGTTACTAAGGGCGCTGCCTTGTGTGCAGTCTCGATTGAGAAGGACGGTTGAAATATTTTTATTCCCCCATATTCAGGAGATCGTTATGAAATGCTGTAGACTGTTGATTCTGGTTGCATGTACCGCTCTGATCGGCTTTAACGGACTGCTGGTGTATTCCGGCGAGCAAAACAAAAAGAGCGATGAGTTCCGCAACGAGTTTATCGAGAACTTCCGGCGTACGGGGCTGAACACTACGGCCGGCGATGCCATGATGCTGCGAATTCTGGTCGAGAGCTCAGGGGCCAAACGCGGGATCGAAATCGGATCGGCCAGCGGCTTCGGGGCCGTCAATATGGGAATTGCTTTCGAGAGGACCGGCGGGCACCTTTACACGCTGGAAATCGACCCGCGGAGCGCCAAAGTGTGCCGGGACAACTTGCAGAAGGTCGGACTGGAAAATACGGTGACATGCATAGAAGGCGATGCCCTTAAAACGCTGCCGACGCTCGAAGGCGAATTCGATTTTGTTTTCATCGATGCTTTGAAACAGGATTACCTGAAATATCTCAAATTGATCGAACCAAAGCTGAAACCCGCCGCCGTGGTTGTCGGCGACAACGTTGTTCGTTCCGCCAGGGCGATGAAGGATTTTCTGGATTATATACAAAACAGCCCCGACTACGACTCGGTCATTATCCGGGCCTCTATGGAGAAAAACGACGGCATGTCGGTCAGCTACAAAATCAGGTAATCTGCTGCCCGGCAGGTGGCCCTTCGACTCCGCTCACCCTTCGACTCCGCTCAGGGTGAAGAAAGGGCTTTCTTCATGCCGAGCGAAGACGAGGCACGAGCGGAGACGAGGCATCGCCGGGAATCAGAATATCTTTTTGTAAATATGGCAGTAGGGCGTCTTGCCGTTGTTTTTGTAATAGTCCTGATGGTAATTCTCCGCAGGCCAGAATTTTCCTGCCGGCGTGACTTCGGTTTTCACGTCGAAACTTTTCTCTTTGAGCGTCTCGATTAGTTTCTCGGCGGCGTCCTTCTGCTTTTCATCAAGGTAGAAAACGGCGGAGCGATATTGCGTGCCGATGTCAGGCCCCTGGCGATTCAACTGCGTAAAGTCATGCGTCTCAAAAAACAGCCTGGCCAGTTTCTCATAGCTTGTCTTTGACGGATCGTAGATTACTTCGATCGCCTCGGCGTGACCGGTCTTGTCCGTACACACCTGCTTGTAGGTAGGATTGTCAACATGACCGCCTGTGTAGCCGACCGCTGTCGAGATGACGCCGGGGGCCTTCTGGAGGTAATACTCCGTACCCCAGAAACAGCCCGAAGCAAAAATCGCCCTTTCGGTTCCGTTTTTTTCCGCCGGAGCAAAATCCATTGAAACCGAGTTCACACAATAGCGGGTATTCTTAGGCGTGTATCCCTCGCCGGTAAAGACGTGCCCGAGATGAGCGCCGCAGTTCGTGCAGATGATTTCCGTCCGAACGCCGTCGGCGTCAGGCTGTTTCGTGACGGCCGCCTCCTTCTGGTCGTCATAGCTCGGCCAGCCGCACGACGACTCGAATTTGGAGGACGAATCGAATAACACTTCGCCGCAACGCTTGCAGGTATAAACTCCTTCTTCGAAGTGCTTGTCGTATTTGCCCGTGAAAGGCATTTCGGTCCCCTTATGAACGATCACCCGTTCTTCTTCGGGGGTTAGTTTCTTATACATGGTCTTGTCCCCATAGAAAGCAATTTCATCCACGAAAATATCCGCATCGAATTCTCTGCCGATAGCTACAATCACAATGCTCTTGAGCGTCCTGGTATTGAGCGGACTTCCCAGAGAATACGGCACAAATAGTGTAAACGGAATCTTAATCTCCTGCCACTGTCCGTTTGCCGAAAACACCGCCTGGTAGTACTGCCAGGGCATCCGTGTCTCTGCCGTTCGCAGGTGGACGGCATACTGCTGGGCGTTGCCCTTTACCAGCAGCTTAATGCCCGCAAACCGGCGAGCGTCGAAATTCCTGCCTTCGGGATTAAAGCTCGTTCCGGCCTGGATGAAACCGCCGTTATTGGCCAGAGATACCGCGCCGGTCATGTGCATAGACGAACTATCATCATCGTTCACAAATTCTATTTTCCCGGATGAGACTCCGCCCATAACCCGGTCGCTAATAAATTGCAAATTGGTATTGAAGCTCTTTTTCGAGTCCACTGAGGAAAAATCGTCGATAAGCATCGTTTGAAGCGGACTTTTCGTCTCTTCTCCTGCTTTATACGGCTGAACGAGAGTGCCGCCGATGGCAACAGCAACAAAAAGAAGTGCAAGCGGCAGCCATCGTGAAAAAATTGAGTATTCTCTAAGTCTCATATTCGGACTCCCTAAATTTTCTTAACAAAAGTCTTTGCTGTTTAATACTACCAATCGACTGCGTTTGTTTGAACAAAAATACCGATATTTCACGATCTCCGTCCCTGTCGCAAATCCGTTGCCGGGATGGAACACATCTGATATATTCATACGGATAAAATTTAACCGGGCAAACAAATTAAACGCTGGAGGAATGAAATGTCCGCTGCGAAACAAATGAAGAACACAACGCAAACCAATAATTTCAAACTGACGCGACGCAGCTTTTTAGCGGCGGTGGGGACTTCCGTTGCCGGATTAACATTGCCGCAAATTTCAGAGGCTGCGAAAAAGGAGAACCGCCCCAACATCCTTTTTATTATGGTCGATGATCTCGGCAAGGAATGGATTAGCTGCTACGGTGCCGAGGACATTGAAACGCCGAACATCGACGCCCTGGCGAAAACGGGAATGAGGTTTGAGAATGCCTATTCGATGCCGCAGTGCACGCCGAGCCGGGCGACGCTGCTGACTGGGCAGTACCCATGGCGCACCGGATGGGTCAATCACTGGGACGTTCCGCGCTGGGGCGTGGGGTATTTCGACTGGAAGCTAAAAGAGAACATGACATTTGCCCGCATTCTGAAAACCGCCGGGTACGCCACAGCGGCGGTTGGTAAATGGCAGATAAATGATTTTCGCGTCACGCCCGATGCGATGAAAAAGCACGGCTTCGACGACTGGTGCATGTGGACCGGCTACGAGACCGGCAAGCCTGCCAGCGCAGAGCGATATTGGGACGCTTATATCAATACGCCGCAGGATGGCAGTAAAACCTACGCCGGCAAATTCGGGCCGGATGTTTACACAGATTACATGATTCGTTTCATCACCGAACACAAGGATCAACCCATGATGCTTTATTTCCCGATGGCTTTGACCCACGGCCCTTTGACTACAACGCCGGCCGAGCCAGATGTCGAGACTTCGGTTGAAAAACATAAGGCCATGGTCCGTTATACCGACCTGCTTGTCGGCAGGCTTTGTAAGGCTCTCGATGAGCTGCGGATCCGCGACCGCACTATTATCATTTTCACGACAGACAACGGCTCCGGCGGCAAGCACACCGGGACGCTTAACGGCAGGAAAATCCGCGGCGGAAAAGCTAAGAAAACCGAGAACGGCGTATGCGCACCGTTCATTGTCAACTGCCCCGGGCTCGTACCGCAGGCAGTTGTCACCGATGCGCTGACGGACTTCACGGACCTGCTGCCGACGTTTGCCGAACTTAGCGGCGCCGAGGTCCCGAAGGACCTGCAGATCGACGGTGTCTCCATAGCGCCGCTTCTGCTCGGTAAGGCCAAAGATTCCGGCCGTAAATGGATTATGGCCCTGGGCCATGGAGCGGCCAGGCTGGATGAGAAAGGTGTGCGAGGACAGGTCGATTATACCGAGCGGGTCATTCGCGATAAGCGGTATAAAGTGTGGGTGAGCGAGCAGCGAAAAATCACGCAGCTTTACGACTTGCTATCCGATCCTTTTGAGCAGAAGAACCTGATAGCGAGCGCTAAATCCGATGCCTCGTCTCCGCTCGGCATGAAGAAAGCCCCCCCACCGAGCATGAAGAAAGCCCCCCTACCGAGCATGAAGAAAGCCCCCCTTCACCCTGAGCGAAGTCGAAGGGTGAGCGAAGTCGAAGGGCGTGCTGCGATTGAGAAGTTTCAGGCCGTCGTGGACACCATGCCCGAAAAGGATGCCCGACCCGGATACACGCCGCGTAAAGCCAATCCGTGGGAAAAGAAATTGCCGGCTTCGATCTAAGAAAACGATGCCGGTTTGTCGCTACATCAGCTTTGTCTTACCGGGCATTGAAACCGGCCGGACGGGTAAATCGCCGAGTTCGTATTTCTCCGGCGACAGGTCGAGCTTCGAGGCCTTCATTGCCCAGTCCCATTTCAGCGCCCGGCCCGTATATGCGCTGAGCCGGCCTAAGATAACGGTCATGGTGCTTTCGGCAAGCCGCTTGCATTCGTTAATGGGTTTGCCTTCGCGGATGCTCCTGATTAGGTTCGCACACTGGGCAACTTCGCCGCTGTGAATCTCGTCCTCGTATTTGAAGATTCTGTTGCCCTTGACGTCGTCGATATACCCTTCGCCCCGTGTCGTATAGGTCGCTCCCTTCGTGCAGACGACTCGCTCGCCGACGCGAGGCGTAGAGCCTTCGATCTGGGAGCACATACTCATCACGCGGATGCCGCCGGCATATTCGTACTCGACGGTGAAATGGTCGTAGATGTTTCCGAACTCCGGGCCGGTCCGGACCTGCCGGCCGCCCATGCCCAGGCACTGGACCGGAGGCGAGCCGATGGCCCAGTTGAGAATATCCATATTGTGCAGATGCTGCTCGACGATATGATCGCCCGAAAGCCAGACAAAGTAGGGCCAGCATCGAATCTGCCATTCCATGTCGGACCATCCCGGCTGTCTTTCCTGGAAATGCCACTTGGAGCTGCCCCAGTTCCAGTAGGCCTGTCCGCCGACGACGTCGCCGAGCTTGCCGTCATGGATGCGTTTCATCAGTTCGAGGTACTGCGGCTGCCATCGCTGCTGCGTCCCTACGACTATGGACAGCCCCTTCCTGTCGGCCAGCTCCGCCGAAGCCATCAGCGAGCGTATGCCGACCGGGTCCACGGCGCCGGGTTTCTCCATGAAGATGTGCTTGCCGGCCTCGAGCGCCGCTTTGACCATGGCCGGCCGAAATCCGGGCGGAGTAGTCAGCAGCACGATGTCCACCTCTTTGATCGCCATGACCTTTTTATAAGCGTCGAAGCCGAGAAAGCTCGTCTCCGGCGTGACTTTGACTTTGTCCGGCAGCGCCTTTTTCATCCTGGCCAGCGAGTTGTCGAGCCGGTCCTGAAAAATATCCGCCATCGCTATCATTTCCACGCCCCGGGCGGACTTCAGGCAATCGATAGCATCCTGCGTTCCCCGGTCGCCGCAGCCTATTATAGCCACCCTCATCTTATCCGAACCCGCGGCGAAAACCCGGCCGCTTCGTGATGCCAGGGCACCCGCCGAAACGACGGCCCCGGCTTTCAATAAATCTCTTCGTGATATCTGCTTTGTCTGGTTTTTCATCTTTCTTTCCTCTATTAGCTTTGAATACGTGTGTTATTTTAAAAATTACTGCATCAAGATTATAAGGCGCCAAAGCAGTTAATGCAATAGCCACAAATGCATTTGCTTCTTGTCTTGACAGGATGTTTATTAAGCTTTTATAATGGCGTCCGTGATTTGGAGCTTTTCCGGATCAAATAAAGTAAAACTGAACTTGTATTTTTTAAGACAAGGAGTTTATCATGGAGAGAAGGTCATTCCTGAAAGTCGTAGGCGGTGTCACCGGAGGTTTGGCTCTTGGCGTGCAGCCGGCCTTAAGTGCAGATAAGTCATCCTCGAAGGGTGAGGTCGAAAAAGTAGCCGGACTGCCGAGGCGGGTGCTCGGGCGGACCGGCGAGAAAGTCTCGATCGTCGGTTTTCCCGGACTGGCCCTAAGCAATTACGAGCAGGACCGCTGTAACAAGGGCATCCGTGACGCCTTTGAGCGGGGAATTAATTACTACGACGTCGCGCCGGCATACGGCAGGGACGGCGATTGCGAGAAAAAGATGGGCATCGGGCTCCAGGCTATCGACCGCAGCAAAATCTTCTTAGCCTGCAAGACGAAGATGCGTGACAAGGACGGCGCGCTGAAGGAGCTGGAACGCTCGCTGATGAGGCTCAAGACCGACCATTTCGATCTGTATCAGATGCACCACATTCGCACGCCTGAAGAGGTAAAACAGGCGCTCGGCCCCGGCGGCGCGATGGAGACCATTCTCAAAGCGAAAGAGCAGGGCAAAATCCGCTACATCGGTTTTTCCGCCCACACGACCAAAGGGGCGCTCGAGGCAATGAATGGCTTCCGCTTCGATACGGTAATGTTCCCCATAAATTTCGTCGAGCTGCTCAAGATAGGATTCGGCAAGGCGGTGCTCGAGCTTGCGAACAAGCAGGGGGCGGCGGTTCTGGCAATCAAGCCGATGTCGAAAGGCCCCTGGCCGCAAGGCATGGAACAGACTCGAAAATGGTGGTACCGCGCGACCGAGACTCAGGCTGAAACGAACGCCGCGATGCGATTCACCCTGTCGCAAAAACCAGTCGTCGCGGGAATACCGCCTTCATTCCTCGACCTTCTTGACATGGCAATCGAAGCGGGACGAACCTATCAGCCTATAACCGATGCCGAAACGCAGAAGCTTCAGGAGACGGCCCAGACGTGCCTGTCCCTTTTCCAGAGGGAAGAGCAGCGGGTCGCACGCGGCGAATCTCTGCAAAGGCCGATCTACCCCGACAGTCCGCACGAGTGTTGCTGTTGCTGAGGCGATGAGCCAGGCTCAGGCGGCAGATTCATGAATCGAGTTGCGTGAGGTCCTGCTATCCGTATTCTTCATGGATGTACTCACGCAGCAAATCTGCTAAATCGTGCCGGAGTGCTTTGGCCGATTGGCCGGCGGCTTTTGCCGCGGCGGTCGTGAGATGAAAAAGCCGGCACATATCTCGAAAAGAAGGCCTGATGAAGCAGAAAGTAACGGTGCCGAGATAAGCACGAAGCAATGGCCTCTCGGCATTGCGCTCGGCAAGCCATATCCTCAGCATTCGTTTGACCGAACCGCTCGGATCCCGTTCGAAGCGCAGATAATCGGGATCGCGATCATAGACGATAGTGTGCGTACTCGTCCTGATCCACGCCTTGCGCTGCTCAACATGAAAAAACATAGCGGTCATCTCCGGCACCTCCGATCGGGATATTCTGTTTTTTCACGCTCACCCTTCGACTTCGCTCACCCTTCGACTTCGCTCAGGGTGAAGAGAAGCTTTCTTCATGCCGAGCGGAGACGAGGCATACGATTATTTTTTAGGCTTGTCTCCCATCAGCTCGGCCACCTTCGGTTCGATGGCTTCGGCCCATATCCTGTAGCCCTCTTCGTTCGGGTGCAGATAGTCCGGCATTATCTTCTTTGAAAGAAAGCCGTCTTTAGTCAGGAATTTGTCGTTTATATCCAGGTAGTGAATCATCTTGCCGTCGGCGATCTTCGAAGCCAGCATCGACGCTTTGTCGTTCTTTTCACGCTGCTGCGACGGCTCAGGTCCGCGCGGGAAAATGGCCAGGATTAGAATCTTCATTTTCGGGCATTCGGCGCGGAGCTTCTTGCAGATGGAGATAATGCCGTCGGCGATTTCCTCTGCGGTGTTGTCGTCGCCGTTGGAGTTATTGGTGCCGATCATAATCACTGCCAGCTTGGGGGATATTCCTTCCAGGTGACCGTGTTCCAATCGCCATAATACGTGCTGCGTCCTGTCTCCGCCGAAGCCCATATTGACGGCGTTCCGCGGCTCATAATATTTATCCCAGCACTTTTTCCCTCCGCCTTCCCAGCCGTGAGTAATCGAATCGCCAATCATGAGCAGATCGACGTTGCCCTGCCTGACCCGCTCGTTGACGGCGTCGTTACGCACCGTCCACCAGCTATGGCGGTGAGCAGGTTCAACGGCGGAATGCTGCTTTTCTCCGGCAATAAGATGTTGGCCCGACAGGATCATTACGGCCAGACATGCGATTAGAAGTTTGTGTTTCATCCTTTGTTCCCCTTGAATTCAAGTTTCTATTTACCTTGCCCAGCTACGTTGCTGAGCTCTACGGTTCATCTAATTATAATTCCGGTTTACTTGCCGGCTTTTTCAGATAATCTTTTCGCCCGCCTTTCAGCCTGTTTACCTTGCTTTGTTTGTCCGGATTTCTTTTCGATCGTATTGCGCGGACTGTCATCAGCATTACATTCAGGAAGCCACTTCACCAGTTCCTTTTTTATGAGCCCATATTTCGGAACGCCGGCAAGATTCGTCCACTCCATCGGATCATTCTCATGATCGTAAAGCTCTTCAACGCCGTCAGCGTATCTTGTATATCGCCATCTCTCCGAGCGGATCGTGTGATTGGACTTCTGATAAGTCGTAAGTGCCGGGTAGTCCCACCTTGCATCCGGCCTGGCCAGCAGCTCCTTGATACTCCTGCCCGCTATGTTACTTTTTTCGGGCAGTCCGCAGAGGTCGATCAATGTCGGATAAAGATCCATCAGATTTACCACCCGATGGCATCTCTTACCGGCTCTCGTCAAACCGGGCGCCTTGATTATCAAAGGACATCTTGCCGACTCCTCCCAAAGATGCGTTTTTCGATACTTCAATTTTTC
>Ga0307378_10005177_pt1 | contig 18265 bp, 12 predicted proteins | sample UN1MG_FD_202238 | JGI IMG/M metagenome (GOLD analysis project Ga0307378, IMG submission 202238) | Soil microbial communities from Risofladan, Vaasa, Finland - UN-1 | ecosystem: Environmental > Terrestrial > Soil > Coastal area > Acid sulfate soil | place: Finland: Risofladan, Vaasa | collected... | reverse complement strand
AGAAGATTGAAAGGAAGAGGTTAAAAAAAGGAAGAGGAGGGAATGGGGACAGATTTTAAATCTGTCCCCATTCCCTCAGTTGATAAGAAAAAAGGGATGGCCGGATTGATCCGGCCATCCCCTTTTTCTTATGAAGGTTATTAAAACTTTTAATTCTGAAACATCATAACCGGCCGACGGAAAATGTTCCGGAATCAGTTTTCAGATACAGAGGATCATGAATTAAATAAGTTCCTTGAATAATCGCCGGCAAGGTCAAAGTTGCAGGGCTGAAGGCGCAGTTCAATGTCAGCGAATAGGAGACGAGGACCAATGGGTTAATGTAAGTTCCGGTAAGAAGGAAGCTGGGGGAATTATTGAGGCCTCCTACATTGATAGATATCGGGATCAGCTTGTTTAAGATCAGTCCGGCTGTTCCAGTGACGGAAACATTCAGGATGGTGTAAGTAAGATTCATATTCATAGGACCGGTACCGGAACTCAGGCTCGTCCAACTGCCCAACCATACCCCTGTAGGGTCAGGATAGATGGGAACGGTAACGGTCAACGCAGGAGCTACCGTGGTGGTTGTCGGAAGCAATGAAAGAAGGCTGGTTCCTCCTCCGGTGAGGAGAACGTCAGAAGCCCTGCCCAGTGCTTCTGAGCCATTGCCAAGATAATATCTTCCCAGCCCGTATGGGTCTGTCCCCAGGCCGCCTAGGCCATAGAGACCATACGATCCCATGCCGCCTAATCCATAAAGCCCCAATCCACCGTAGAGACCGCTGCCGTAGAGACCGCCACCTAGGCCATAGCCACCATAGAGCCCGCCGCCTAGGCCATAGCCGCCATAGAGCCCGCCGCCGAGACCATAGCCACCATAGAGTCCGCCGCCGAGGCCATAGCCGCCATAGAGCCCGCCATAACCACCACCATAGAGTCCACCGTAGATGCCGCCATAGAGGCCCCCGTAGCCACCGCCATAGAGTCCGCCGTAGCCACCACTACCATAAAGCCCCCCGTACAACCCACCACCGAGGCCATAGAGGCCGGCTCCTCCGTACAGGCCGCCTCCGTAATAGGCGCGGGCACTACCGTGAGTCATGAACATCGAAGCAACTGTGAGTAATAAAGCAATAACCAAAAACTTAAGCTGAGGTAAACGCATCATACATAAATCCTCCCACAATAAAAGCTAGAAAAACCCCTATCTCCCCCATGAACATGGAAATAAATTTTGGTGACTTTTGAATTTCGATGACTTTGTTGATGATTTCGGATGTCCAACTAATTTGGCGATATCGGGTATTTAAATATCGGGTATTTAAATAATGTAGACGCCTCAGGAGCGGGAAGAGTTACTCAGCGAGAAAAGTTACTCGATTGGAAAGGAAGTCAATCATCAATATTTGCATAGGAGGGATTTTATCACCCCGCCTAAAAAAATCGAGCGCGGGATAAAATACCCTGAGTCTATTATTTATATTGTTACCCTTTGCCGGGTGTCTTGTCAATTTTATTTTTCGACAAGTTACTCTCAGTGCTTATTTAATACCGTAATCACTTCGGCTGGTCTGATAACCTTTCCATCTTTTTCCCTGTATCCTTTTCGCAGTACGGAAAGGATCTGCTCATTTTCCTTCCCTGGGTCGGCTTTGGTTTCCATCACCTTGCAGAGTCCGAAGATAGCTTTGTTATCAGGAAAATCAATTTGTTCTATACCGCGGTGAGAGAGGATTCTCATGATTTTCCTGTAGATGGAGCGAAAACTTTTTATAGCCATCTGGGCGGACTTGTCCCATTCCGGTTCCTTTTCTTCAATGTTTTGAAACACGTTTTCAAAGGAATCGAGAACTTCGAAGAGTTCCAGATACAGTGCCTTTTCCCCGCTGGAATAATCGTTTTGGAGGGAGGTAAGTGCAAAGGAAAGGTCAGCGATTTTTTTTTGGAAATCAATCAGCTTATGACGGATAAGTTCTTTGGCCATGGGCATAGGTATCTTTGGTGAATTGTTGGCAATTTGTTGATAAATTGTTGATAAATTGTTGGTAATTTATTGACAATTATTTTTCTCGAAATTTATCAAAGCAATGAAGCAATGGAAGATCGCCTATGCTCATCTGCTCTCCTGATAACTCACCCTCTAATTTGACCCCTTGGGCCGACCATAGCTGGCTATCCAGGAAGTAGATAAATTCAGCTACCTTTCGGCTCCTTGGGTTCATCAATTCTTTTTGGGCATCGGCGATTTCCCGTGCTGTAAATTCTTTCCTCTGCAAAGCTGGGGGCACTGCCTGAATGATTTCCTTCTGGCTTGCCTCTTTTGGGATATTCAAAACTCGATAGGGGTTCATTTTTTTGTCTCCTCTTCCAGACTCTCTATCTCTTGAGTAATATCATCAAGAACAGGGTGGGTGGGGTCAACCCTCCGAGAATTTAAGTAGAGGTCCCGCAGGAGGAGAATCTTTTTTCCACGATCCAGGGGCGTGGTGCTCAATTCATCCAGAGCGAAATCAACAAACTCAAAAAACGCTTCTTCTACTTTATCATTTTTGGCATTTATGGTGATAGTGGCTGCTTTTTTCACATTTGCTTTATGCAGGGCACTGTTCAATTCCTCCATAACGTAGCTGGATTCTACTTCCCGAAGCCCGTCATTGGCAAATTCATTATCAGGGTGAAGCTCTAATGCCTTTTTGCAAATGCGCTCAACATCCTGGGCTTTAATCATTCCTTCGGAATACATACTGTGTGCTTTGTAGCTCATGATATAGGAGGTGATCTCCAGCAGTTCCCGTGATTTGATATGACGGATCAAAATCTGCAGAACCTCATCCATGCTGATTTGTTTTTGCAGATCATTCCCAATACCCTGGGTCAGACGGATAATTTCTTTTTCGTATTCCTTAAACCTCTGAATCAAAGGGATGGCCTGACTGAAGTATTTTTTCAGATTGGTCTCCCCTTTTTGCAGCCTTTCCATGCCCAACCGGAAAAAGATTCTCTGGCGGCAGTAGTCCACAAACAGGTCATTTTTTTTTGCGGGAAGTGCAGCCATAGCCTCATCGAGCTTGCCCTGATTCAGCAGCAGAAGGCTTCGCCGGGCTGCGGAGAATAAAGCTCCCACGATCCAGAATCGCTCGTCATTTTCCCACAGAGATTGTACCTCTTGCAGTTTCTCAAGAATGGGAGAGGACAGCCTAAAGCGTTCGGCAAATGCTGGTGTGCACAAAAGATCAGCCAGCCCCTGATTTGAGCCCTGCTGAGCGATTTCCTGGTGGGCGATTTCAACGAGAAAGTCAATAGACTTTCGCTCCATTTCCCAGTGGGCAAGTATCTCTTTAAGCCTTTCCTCTTCTCCCTGATCAGCTTTTCCCTGATCAGTTTTACCGGATTCTTCATGGCCCTGGAATGGAGACGAGGAACTGAGTCCCTCCACACTGGTTCTATAATGCTGGACCAACTGCTCAAGCTTTTGCTGAAGATCGCTGGTCAATTGATCCTGAGTTGCCGCAACTGGCAAATCTTCATGCTCCCGAAGCTCAGGGGGAATCATATATTTTGGGTTATGGATAACGGTCAGCCAGAAGGTAATGGCATCAGGCAGGTATTCAGGAGCATTTGTCTCAGCCAGGTGATAGTAGACCTTGGCCAGGATAAAGGGCAAAAACTTCTCGATTCCTGTATCCTGCATGGTGGGCAGATCTCGAAGGCAGGATGCAAAACCCATGTCAAAGTTCAAGCTGACACAAAAATCCAGCATGGCTTTAAAATTTTCCTTCAGCCACAATTCCTCAAGGTGATAGAGGCACATAGATCTAACGCAATCTTGCACAAGGGGAAGGGCAGGGTAAGACGCAAGGAGACTGACTGTTTCCTGCCATGCCTGGTCAAATTCCCCCTCAAGCCTTGATCTATGGATAAGATCACGGATCGCTATTTCCAGAAGCTTTTGCTTTTGAAAAGCTAATTCCGGAGTATCCTGGCCGATTATCTCCCATCGCCTGAGTGCCTCGCCGTATCGCCCAAGCCTGGCCAGAGCATATCCTGCATAATACTGAACTTCCGGGTCCTGCCTTTCGGGACTGGGGGACTGGGGGGCCGGGGGACCGGGGGGCCGGGGGACTGGGGGACCGGGGGACTGGGGCTTCTCCCCTTCCCCCCGTCTCCCAGTCTCCTGGTCTTTTGAGGGGGAGGGTTCCAGTAGCCTGACTGCCTCGCCATAATCTCCCTGCTTTACCAGGCAGATTCCCATGCGATTTTTTGCTTCATGATTTTCTTCCAGTTCCAGCACTTCCCCGTATCGTTCTATAGCTTCGGCATATAGCTGGTCAGCCTCTGCCTGATAACCGGGAGTTAGTGTCGGTTTGGGTAATTTGCTTTGCAGTTTTGCGACCAAAGCCCGGATTTCCTTATTTTCCCATGCATTCAGAGATAGCTGAAAAGCCTTGAGTGCCTCCTTGAGCTTTTTCTCCCGCTCCAGTTGATACCCTTGCTTTACCAAATCCTGAGCCTGGGCCACCAGCCTTGCGTTTTCCTCACAGCTCAGAATCCTCTTTTGCACCTCATCGGATGGATATATCTGATGCGCCTCGCTAAAATGATGCTTGGCTGATCCGAATTTTTCTTTTTGGAAGAGTTTTTCCGCTTTTTCCAGAAGCTCCCGGTATTTATTCCTGTTTTCGCGATCATCGAGGGAACTCTGGCCGGACTCAATCTTTTTTTTCTGAAGGCTTTGCCCCATACATGATTTCCTTATTCTTGTTTTCCTATTGCCTTGATTATGGTAACTACTAAGGTTCATAGGGTCAAAGGAAGCGGCTGCGTCCAAAAATATGCACAAAGTTGTCTTGCCTATTTGCCGCTTAATTTCTTTCTTTGTGCCTTTGCCCCTCTGTGCCTCTGTGCCTACCTGAGTAGTAAGCTATTATGATATACATGTATTATAACTCAAGTTGCTACTTATCCTGCTCCAGAATAAGAATTCAGAATTCAGGAGTCAGAATCCAGAATAAAAACCCACTCTTTCCCTTATTCTGGATTCTGGCTCCTGACTCCTTTTCCTGCTTATGACCATAACTAGCAACTTGGGTTATTATATTACGAAATGTCGGGCAGCAAGATCCTGATCCTTTGGCCTGGCTCAAGATGCAGATCAGGATTTATCCGGTTGATTATGAAGTACTGATCGGCAGTTTTGTAAAATTTTCTGGATAACGTTTTCTGAGTATCACCTCCCTGGACTTGATACCAGAGATAGACAGAAAACCCTTTCCGCGTAACGGACCCATTGAAAACAGTAATAGCTTCCTTTAAGTTTTTTAATATCTTAAGCCGTTGGCCAGATTTTATTTCATAGATGTTTATCTGCGGATTCATAATCAGCAGCACCGGATAGTAGCGGCCGGACTGGTAAAACCGCTCTGAGATCCCCCACACGGTATCTTTATCCGTGGTTTCATACCAGAAGAATGGAGCACTTTCGGGTTTTACGGCATGGCCTTTCACTTTAGCCTTAGGCTTAACTGCGCTGCCTTCGGTCGAGAGCTTAGCTCTCTTATCTTCAGACGGTGGCTTTACTGCCGCTCTGTCTGGCCCGGCATCTTCCGTAATTTTTTCCTCGTTCGACATACGCTCAAGGCCCTGTGCGGGAGCTTCCTTATTACTATTTACCGCAGGCATTTCCCTTTCTCTCTGTTTACCTGACTCATTTCTCTGCTTTTCTGACTCAACTTTCCTTATCAGTGCCTGCACTGACCGGTCAACGTATTCCAGACTGCTGCGGTTATCCTTTAAGGATTGCATGATCAAAAGGTTTTGGTAGAATATCCATGCCATGCCCACCGAGATGATGAGAAAAACAGCCACCATAGCGACCGGCAACCACACCTTCCTGCTTAGCCCAGGTCTGACCGGTTCCCGCTCCTGCAGTGCATCAAGTACCTGAAAGCAGGTCAAATCCGCATTACACTGAGGGCACTCTTGCCGATCCATCGGGATCTGCTCTTTTCCGCAGACCGGGCAGATTTGCCCTGAGTTAGTTTGCATTCTTATTTAAATATTCCCTTCTCAACTTTTAGTGGCTGTTAGTAATGCAGGCTGTAGGCTGTTAGTTAGGCTGTTAGGATAAAAGCCTACAGCCTATCTACCTACAGCCTATCTACCTAAAAGCCTATCTACCTGAGTAGTTACCCTTATTTGAATATTCCCTTCTCAACTTTTAGTGTCTGAGACATTTCCATCTCCGCGACTTTCCTGACCTCTGGCATGATTTCCTTTGCCAGGCTGTTGAATTTCTTGAAATCCCCTTCCTCTAAACAGGCGTGCATATTATCCATATAGGTCAGAATACGCTCCGCCTGTGGGGAGTTATTCTCCCGGTAGTGGCTATAGGCCCTTTCCATCTCCATGAAAAGCAAAGCTATGGGGTGCTTTTCCATCTCGTCGCTCAAATCCTTGGTAATGGCAAGTGTTTCCTCATAACTGCCTGTGCTGCTGCTCTTCTCCAATTCCTGGAGAACATTTTCCATGTGCCCGATTTCCTTCGGATTCATCAGTGAGCGGCAATGATGGAGCATGATTTTGGCATAATTAATGGTTCCCCAGGGGGATTCCCCACTTTCCAGAATTTTGTTCGCCTTGTCCAGCTTTTGGCTGGCTCGGTTGGAAATCTCCTCGTGTACCTCACCGGTTTCAGGATCGACAATACCATTGATGTCCTTGATAATATCCACTGAACGGTTGATAAAATCGTGAACAGCATAGAACTCATGTTTGGCAATGTTAGCATTTCGAATGGCCTCTTCCAGTGTCAAGAAGAGCCTTTCGTCCGCTTTCCCGCGGGAAAGCGTCCGGGAGATATGGACCTGCGGATAGCCCTTCATACTGGCTGATACTTCGATGATATTGCTTTCATCTATGCGGAAATTACAGATTATCTCTGCTTTTGTTTCCTTTTTTTGTTTCTCTGTTTCCGGTTCAGTATAACTTTCCGGTTTAAAATCACTTTCAATGCCGAGCCACAAATCACCGATGGGCTCCTCCTGGTCGTTCACCAGATTGAAGAACTTCAAGTGGACTAACTTTTGTTCAGGATCGACCAGTTGAAAAATCTCGGTTTTCTCAACAGGCAAAGGGGTATTTTTTTCCACTAAACGGTAGCGGGGATTATTTTCCAGATAGATATAATAGTCATGCGCCGTAGAATGAACGATATCTACCACTCCGGTTTCCAGCAGGTACTTGTCCAGATCGAATCCACAGTGCTTGCAGGTCTTATCATCCTGGCTTGCATCTTTGCCGCACCCTGGACATTCATAGCTTTCCGACAGCCGATGGGAAAGAATCGCTGCTCCCTCAGCCACTGATAACATGGGCTGTTTATGGATCATGACCTTTTCGGCACCATATCTTTCCTTTACCTTCTGCTGTACCAGTGGGATACAGGATGATCCGCCAACAAGGAGGATCTTATCAATCATATCCGGAGTAAAGTGGAGCCCCTGAAGTATGCCCTCCATTAACTGGATGCTTCGCTCAACCATAGGCAGAATCAGGGCCTCAAACTCAGGGCGGCCGATTTCTACCTCAACATTCAGGATATTCCCCTCTTCATCTTTCAAGACACCCAGGATATCGAAATATGCCGTTTCTTTCTCACTGAGCTGGATTTTGGCCTTCTCCACCTTTTCATGCAATTCGCCCAGAAAGCGGTTTTTCACCTCTGGTGGGAGTTTGGGGATGAGCTCCCTCACCTTCACTTCAGGGTATGTGTTGTCTATCAGGTCGAAAACATGCTCCACCAGCAGGTTGTCAATATCATTACCTCCCAGCCACATGTCCCCGCCCTTGGCCTGTTCGATGAATTGCCCTTCAGCCATAGTCAGAACCGAGATATCGAATGTTCCGCCTCCGAAGTCGTAGACCAGGATGGTATTGATATTTTTGTCCCTGGACTGATCAACGCCAAAGGAAATGGCTGCGGCGGTAGGCTCTGATAAAAGACGTTGCACCTTGAACCCGGCCAGGGCTGCGGCAGTCCGTGTGCTGTGCTTTTGCTTGTCGTTGAAATAAGAAGGTATGGTAATAACTGCGTGCGTTACCTTCTCTCCCAGGGATTTTTCAGCATCCTCTTTAATCTTTTTCAAGATCAGGGAAGAGATGTGTTCAGGAGTGTGTTCCTTACGATTGAGTACTACGGCAATGCTTTGCTCGGTGCCGGTTGACAGGGGCTTGATCCGGTAACTGATTTTATGCTCCCTGATGATTTTCTGCACCTCCTCATTGGTGTAACTTCGGCCTATGATGCGTTTGATGGAAACAATGGTATTTTCGGGGTCCTGCTTCATCCAGGCCAGGGCATCCCTGCCCACGACATAATGACCGTCTCTTTGAGTCACACATGAGGGTGTTAACTCTTCGTGCTCCGAATTCTTGAGTACTTCGGTGTGGACCCTCTTGATGCCAAACACGGTGTTGGTTGTGCCAAGATCTATTCCTATGGCTTTCCCTGCCTTTTCTTCCTGTTTTGCCTTTCCCAAAAAGGATAAGGCGTTCAATAAGTTCCCCATTTTTTAGCTCTCCTGTTTTTTCCCCTCATGTTCCCCTGGCTCTCATTGATCCATTTAAACTTAGGTTTTTATTATAGCATAAAAAAATAAATTAGAAAACTTCTTTGGCAAAATAGGACCAGTAACTCGCAACTCTCAACCCATAACTCTCGCCTTCCTTTCACGACATACATTCCGAGTAAATTCCCATAAGACCGAAAATCCCGTTTTCAGGGTCATGGACCGCCTGCATAGAGAGGTTTAGTTGGATTTTCTCCCCCTCTTTGGTCAGGTGCACCACTCCTCCATTCCACCCTTCCTCCATGGCCTGAGTGATAATCTGATCCACAATATCGACCGACAAGTCGGGACTAAAAAGAAATTCAACCGGCTGGCCTACCAATTCATCCGGTGTATAACCGAATCTTTGACAGAATGGAGCATTAGCCAGGAGGATTCGTCCTGTCCGGTCAGTCAGGATCACATACTCGGACAGGGTATCCACCACGATACGGAAAAAAGTTGTTTCCCACCTGAACTCCTCCAGCTTTTTCATCAGATTTCCTATCTGGCCTTTGAAGTCGCTTTCTGCCTTTTTGAATTGAATGGTATCCCTGATAACCACCTGTACGAGCTTTTGGTCTCTGAAAGCCACGATATTGGCATGAAGATCGACAGGGAATGATCCACCGTTTTTTTGCCGAAAAAAACTTTCAAGCCGTGACGCCTCATTTTTCAGGACTTTTTTTAAAAACTCTTTGCAGCTTCGTTCCTCATCAGGAAGGTGGAGCTTCCAAAACGAATAATTAATTAATTCCTGATAGGCATATCCGGTATATTGAACAACCCGGTAGTTCACAGCTATGATTCTTCCTTCCAGGTTACAGATGGCGATCATATCGCTCGATTGTTCAAAGAGGGTTTGAAACTCCTCCTTTAAGATTTGCGTTTCCTTTTCAGCCGCATTTCGAACAATGAGCAAAGAAAGATCATTGGCCAGGGAAGTCAGAAACTCCTGCTCTTTGCTGGTATATCCTTCAGGTCTATTGGCTGCGCAAATCACGCCTATTACTTCCTGGTCTGAGATGATGGGCACTCCCAGAAAAGAGTAAAAGGAGAATTTGCCAAAGGAGAGGACCGTCCGACCTCCTTTACCTGTTGTCCACGTGCTTCTTGAGTTCGTATTAATGATGTGCGGCTTTTGCTGGCGCACAATCTCTCCCAGGATGCCTACTGGCCGGAATACCGGAGGGATCTCCTCATCTCCTCCCCTTTGAGCGGATAACCCCAGCATGGCAAGAGGAACCAGATCGCCATCTTTGTTTTTTAACAGAAAAAGACCAAAGGGGCTGTCGGTCAACTCAAGTGATTCGTCCAGGGATCGCTCAGCCAGTTTTTTTAGGTCCCGCTCAAGAAGCAGCTCCGTTGAAATCTGGTTCAACAGAGCAAGCTTTTCATTCTGCCTGGTGATTTCTCCCTCTTTTCTTTTCTGCTCCGTTATGTCCTGAATAACAGCGGAAAATATCATGCTTTGGCCACCCTTACCTGCCAATACAGTTTTGTCTATAGATATGGACAGACGGACAAAAAATTCCTCTCCGCTCTTGCGCAAGCCGATCGTTTCAATAGGCTCTTTACGAAGGCGCTCATCTCTCAGACGCTGGATAAAAGAGTATTTGTATTTCCAGCGAAGCTTCGGAGGTATCAGCAAAGTCGCCTTCTGGTTCAGTATCTCCCCTCTCTTCCATCCAAAGATCCTTTCCGCCCCCTCATTGAAAAGGAGTATCTTCCCTTCGATATCCATGACTACCATCCCGTAAAGAACCGAGTGAGTCAAACTTCGATACATCGCTATTTCATTTCTTAATAGTCGCATCTTTTTTCTGAGCACTGATCTCATGAGATAAAAAATTGAAAATAAAGATCCGATCTCATCAGCATTTCTGGTATCGTTAATTTCATCATTTCTGGTATCCTTGATTTCTTCTTCAGGATCTTCCTCTTCTCTGATGACGGCAATCATCCCTTTTGATAATTTTCCCAGCCGATCTGAGATGTGAATTTTGGCAAAAATCAGCCAGATCAAAACCATTGATCCTATAAGACCAAGATTCAGTAAAAAAGTTCTTTCCATGCTTTTCTCAAGGGGAATACCAAGGGATCGAGCAGGAACCGTTATTGAGATGGCCCCCTGAATGGTTTTATCCTGAATGTTTCCCTCTCGATTTAAGGGATTGACTGCCTGAGAATGCACCTTGGTGGGTGAAGTTATCGCTGTTTTCCCCATCCCCTGAGCCGGGGCAGCAGCGTGACATTTCAGACAGGATGGGCTGCTGCGGATAGGCTTTAAGTATCGGATAGCTCTTTCCCCTTGAATCCAGGTTAACTTTACATATTCAGCCTGGCCTCTCTTTTGCTTCAAAAGCCGTATTCCCTTTTGCTCAAAGGAGTCCGCCCTGTTTTTTGGATTGAGGGGAGTGAGAGAGACATAGCGAATGGCAAAAGAAAGATTTTCCCCTAAGACTCGCTTCACCAGCCCTGACCTCAAGCCAAGGCAGTAATTTTCTGCTGATTCTCCAGATGATCCTATGACATTTTCTTTTCCTCTTCCTTCTTCTCCTCCCTTTTTTTCTTTCCCTCTATTCTCTGCGATATCATTACAATGTTCACTCAGGCTTTGGGCCACCAGTCTTGCTCTTGCTGTTTCCTCCTCTACCCTGGCTAGATATTCCTGGTGATAGTTGAGGAAGCTGAATGTCAAAGATGCAGGTAAGAAAATTATGGCCACAATTAGACCGAATTTTTTCTTTAAGCTCCAGTTAGTCACTTGAGATAGCATATTTTTCCATTTTCCCCTTATTTTTTGCAGCCTTTTTAATCTGCCAAGTAATTACTCACAGCATTCCTGCGAGATGCGTCATTTCGAGGGTGAGTAATGTCATCCCGAACGAAGAGAGGGACCTTGAGCGAAGCGAAGGGGGAAAAAATCTTGAACACTTACTGCAAGTCAAGATTCCTTGCTCACAAAGGGCGCTCGGGATGGCATCAGGCTGAGCAGTTACGCTGTCAAAAAGTCTCCAAGTATATCCTGATTATTACCCCCAGTTCACTCCAGTATTACAATATTATGAGTAACTTCTCAGGTAGATAGGCTGTAGGCATTTAGGCTGTAGGAGGAGACAATGCGTCCCGACCGTAGAAAAACTTTTAGCCTAACAGCCTATAGCCTAAACAACCTGAGCAATTACTATTATTACATCGAATTATTTCACCTATCGGTTAATTCCCCTAATGAGTGTTTAAGGGAATTTTTACCCGGTTCGCTTATGTGGGAGGCAGGATTCGGGATCTTGACTACCGTATACATAAAAATTAAGGTATTCGCCTTATCACTACCACATAAAAGTTACAGCCCTCATTTCTGCAAGTTACTATTATATCAAAGCGTTATCATTAATGGGTTACTGGTATGAGATTTGCCTCTTTACCTATTCGGTTCGAGTGTGGTCGCTCTGGTGAAAACCCCACGAATTATGATTTCACAAAATCAGTACACTACGGCAGAAATTTTTCACCAGTTTCCTCCCCCTCGAAAGGGGAGGCCAGGTGAGAGTGATCTTGGTTTATGCTCCACTCTCACGAGTGAAAAATAAAAACCAAAGTAGTTATTTGCACTACCGGTGTACGAGATTAAGTACTAGAGGCATAAACCAGGAACTATTGACAAAGAACAGCCACGGGACCAAATATTTTATCTCTTTTATCTCCTTCGGTATAAGGGAGTGCGGTGGCTCTCCGCGCTCCCTTGCTTTTTTCCGGATATCCTGGTACCGCATACGTCTACAAGTTTTGATAGCCCACGGCCGCACCGTAACAGGCAATTCCGTCTTTATGATAAGAATCAGTTCCGAATTTATGCCTTTGCCTGAAGGTGGAAGCGGCTTCCAGCCGCTTGAATAAACGACAGGAAGCGATTCCCTGATTTTGTACTGTCCCGTATTGGATCCATGGCAAATCTATCCGAATCACGTTAACATTTAGTCTGAAGAGTCTTTCCTCCTACATATTTGTCGAAGAAGACAACGCTTCGGGCTTGGGTACAAGTTATCACAATAACAAGGCATTAAGAGCGTGAGCCAATCTTGCGGGTTTTGTTCGATCGACAAATTTGTCGTACGGCGTCTTTTACCAGGCAATTAATCCATAAAAATCAGGCCTTAATTCCTGGCATTCAATTTGCAACGTATGAAGTTGTTCTTAATAAATTCTCAGAGAACCTGGACCACACAGATGTTTCAAAGAGGTTTCAGACTATCGAATAGGTTCTCGACAGTGATCGTGCTCACCGAATATGTTTACCATTCAGTTCTAAGAAGAATTATCTTAAGGATAGAAACTTTCGAGATTAAAAGAGAGAGAGGTGTCTAAAAATGCAAACTGAAAAAATCGGCAAGGCGCGTAAGCAGAAAAGATTGATGCAAACGATGATCCGAACAAATAAGGACTTGTGGGACATTAAAAAAAAGCTGGAAAAAAACTGTAAAGACCTAAAATATAAGCTTAAGCAAAATGAGCAAGAGCTATCCAGAGAGAAAAGGGTAGGTCTGGCTTTGTATGAAAATATCGCCAGTGGATTAGTTATTGTTAATAGAGATCACTCTATTGCTTATGTGAACCCCGCAGCCGAATTAATTACGGGCTTCACCAGAGAAGAACTCATGCACTCGGACTGCTTTGAGCTTCTATCGTACCCAGATTGCCAGGGAACAGGCCTTTTGCTTCCTCCGCCCTTGAAAAAAGATTCTCAAAGTAAGCTTAAGAGTCAGGTCTGCGGAAAAAATGGCAAAAAAATTAAAGTAAGTATGCATATTCAGGCGATTGTAGATGAAAATAACCGGTTTTCCAAAGGGTTAATCCTTTTTAACCCTGAGACGCAAGGTTAATCAGGTTAATCAGGTTAATCTATTCAGTCTCCGTCACTCCTTATTTCCTCTCATCCCTACAGGCCAGCCCCTAAGATGCGGGGGGCTGGCCTCTCTCCCCTTATGTTATAAACATTCAAGCCTCTTCGGAGCGCCCCAACGGATGAAAACACAACGTTTATTTTCAGGGGTGCGGCCACCAAAATTTACCTTTTACCCTTATCGCATACGTCTACAAGTGTAAGTATTTGCCGTCATTCCCGCGAAGGCGGGAATCCAGTCTTTGTGATAACAACTATTTCTGGATTACCGCCTTCGCGGGAATGGACGGGATTGAGGCCTTTTTGGCTGAATACCTGGTAGCCTTATCCGACCCTTATAAAGGGTGCTCTTTAATCTACCCTTGAAAGGGCGATCTTTCCCTTTTGCAATTTCTCTTTTAACTCATCAGTCGCTTTGTCTTCTTTTTTCCATAAAATTTTTGGATCATATTGATCAATATTATTGATAAGATCAGAATTATTCATAAAATCAGAAGATAACCCCCGCATCCTCTGAGAAGAGGTTGTTTCATGGTAGTCAAACCATTTTATTTTATAATCATAGCTGGATGCTTCACCTAAATAGAGCGTTCCTGACCATGTTGTAAAGGTTCCTGTTCCATTAGGCAATACTGCGGTATTTGTAGAATCGCCATTTGGCAAATGAATAGTTTTGCCTATAATAGGATTCAAAGGTGCTATGTCAATGACATCGCCATCCGAATTTTTTAAAATAAAGGTTATATAACCAAGTATAGCTGTTCTGTTTCCCGTGTTTTTTATTTTTCCTGAATACTGCAAAGACCATAACTCTGGGTCGGAGCTTGATTCAGTTTCAGAGCTTGATATTGAGCCATCCACTATTAAGTTGGCATCAGGAGAAGATGTCACGTCCTCCCTCCATTCAATGGCATATTCATAATGGGAGACTTTTTCATAAGGAATATCCGTAAACAACATAAATCCACCAAGATTATTGGGTTCCGACGGTTCCAAAACCGCATTGTTTTCAAAAGCTATTTCGGGTATTGTATTAATTGTTTTATTTGTTCCCTGTACGTAGGTATAGGCTGACCCAAGATCGTTCCCATCGTCGTCTTTAAAAGTAAAGGTTATTTTACAGAAGGTCGCATCTACACTGCCACTATTTTTAAGCTCACCGAGCAGTTTGATACATTCTTCACAATCTCTCATTTTTGTTATATAGCCATGTAATTCTACCTGAGCATTTCGGGTTTGTGGGGGCTGGTCGGCAGGCGTATCATCGGATTGGCCAGGAGTAATTATGACGATTGTCGATTCGCTGGAGGTAGCACCTTCACTATCTACTGCTTTGAGTGTGATCATTTGTATTCCTGCCGGTAACAAACAGGAAAAAGACGATCCTGTCCCTGTATAGCCGCTCGGACTTGATACCCATTGTAATGAATCGCCTGTTAATTCTCCATCTTCCTGATCAATGCCAATGCCTTTGAAATTGACGGGATCACTGCCTGAGAAAGTTGCAAAGTAGGAAGGACTCGTTATGTTCACCATAGGATGCGTATTAACCACACCAGTATTATTATTTTCAGTATTATCGCTTTTAATTTCATCTCCATTTTTTTCTTCAACACAGCCAAAAAGCCATAAACTTAAACATAGCAATAAGCTCAAGCACAATATTAATACGATAACCCTTCTCATGATTTATTCTCCTTTCATAACCAGATCAATCATTCCTACATTTTTCAAATTTTTCAATTAGTTAAAAATCTGTGGATTATAAACCCGGCAAGGAGCGCAAAATATATCAGCATCCTTTAATGGGATCACTAAGGTATTGGAATTTTTTTTAGTACACTAGGCGTTAATTTCGAGGCCAGATAGAATCAGCAAGTAATATGTAGGGTGGGGCTCTTTGCCCCACCCTACATATCCTGCATCAGCAATAAAGAGAAAATTTGTCTGACAATTCTTGTGCCCCGCACTTAGGCTAACGCTATAATTATTGTCAAATCTTATCTTTTCATAAATTCAATATTGTATGTCTAATATACAAACATCGTCATTTATTGATATTAATATAGCAGTATTCTAACCAATAGTCAAAATTTATATCAAAAAAAGTCAATATAAAATCAAATAACGATTATTCCAATGAGAAGATAATAGATATGAATATAAAATATAATGAATTATAGAATTAACAAAAAATGAGGCAAGATAGATACATAAAAAGATTAGACTCGTTAGATCGTGGACTAAATAACTATCGGGTCCTTCCATTATATCGTTGTGTAAATCTAAAAATGACGTAACTACTCAGGTTCATAGGGGCAAAGGCACAAAGTTGTCTTGCCTGTTTGCTCTTCTTTCTTTGTGCCTTTGCCACTTTGCCCCTCTGTGCCTCCCTGAGTAGTTACAAAATGACCCGCTTAAGGGGGGGAATGTAAAAATGACCCGTGGAATGAGTAATGATAATATGCTAAAATATCTTGCTGTTAAGTATTGATACATGTATACTAAGAGGCTATACTAAAACTTTTTTTCGGGTGAATGATTACAGCTACTGCCACAGGTTTTGGGATGGGCTCTATAGCGGTTCTCAGTTGTGTATGCTACGGATATTAAAAATCCCCCCCGCCCCCTTTAGAAAAGGGGGAGTGATCTGTAGTTTAGCCAAGTGAAAACCGCTATAAGGACACGTCGCATTAGATACCCGTACAGATGAGAAGCGGAATTCAGGTGCAGGGTGCGGCATACTTGCGCCCCTAAAAGCCACGTAATTCCATTGGCCTATACTAAGAGCACTATATTAAATATGTCATATTGCCACTAAAAGCACATCGAAGCACATCGAGGTAAAAGAATCTCATGGAAACGCCAAATACGATAAAAGGGAACAGTGTGAAGGAAAAAGAGAACGGAGTTGAGAACATAGATGCGGCCATAACCAAGGCCGACTCTGCCCCCTCCCTTGACTTTATCCGGACTATTATTACGGAAGATATAAAGGCAAATAAAAATAATGGCCGGGTTGCGACCCGCTTTCCGCCGGAGCCGAATGGCTATCTTCATATTGGACATGCCAAGTCCATCTGCCTTAATTTCGGCATTGCAGCCGAGTACGGGGGAACGTGCAACCTGCGATTCGATGATACTAATCCAACCAAAGAGGATGTCGAGTATGTGGAATCGATTCAGGAGGACATCCGATGGCTTGGGTTCGATTGGGAAGATCGCCTCTTTTATGCCTCAGACTACTTTGAGCAGCTCTGCCAGTACGCCGTGCAATTGATCAAAGATGGCAAGGCCTACGTGTGCAGCCTGAGCCCTGACGAAATCAGACAGACCCGCGGCACACTGACTGAGCCTGGCAAGAACAGCCCGTATCGCACCCGTCCGGTTGCGGAGAGCCTGGACCTTTTCGAGCGTATGCGTGCAGGGGAATTCGAGGATGGCTCTCATGTACTGCGGGCCAAGATTGATATGGCTTCACCGAATGTGAGCATGCGTGATCCGACCATTTTCCGCATTCGGCGCGTAGTTCATCATCGCACAGGCACCAAGTGGTGCATTTATCCCATGTATGACTTTGCCCATTGTATTTCGGATTCCATCGAGGGAATCACTCATTCCATATGTACGCTGGAATTTGAAAATAATCGTCCCTTATATGACTGGTTTTTGGACCAGTTGCCAGTCAAATGCCATCCACAGCAAATCGAGTTTGCCCGGCTCAATCTCAGTCACACCGTGCTGAGCAAGCGAAAGCTCATCGAGCTGGTGGAAAAAAAGTATGTTTCAGGATGGGATGATCCCCGAATGCCTACCCTGGCCGGGCTGCGAAGGCGCGGCTTTACACCGGAGGCAATCAGAAACTTCTGTGAGCGCATCGGCGTGGCCAAGAGGGACAGTATGGTCGATATAGCCCTGCTTGCGTACTATATCCGTGAGGATTTGAACAGGCGGGCACCGCGTGTTATGGCTGTCCTTAATCCGATCAGGGTTGTCATTGACAATTACCCAGAAGGACAGGTTGAAGAACTGAACGCGGAGAATAATCCGGAAGATCCGGGAATGGGATCGCGGAAAATTCCGTTCTCACGGGTGCTGTACATCGAACGGGATGATTTTCGGGAAGACTCTCCGAAGAAGTTCTTTCGTCTGGCCCCTGGCAGTGAAGTGCGGCTGAAACATGCCTACTACATCAAATGCGTTGATGTGGTGAAGGATGAGCAAACCGGCCAGATAGTTGAGCTGCACTGTACCTATGACCCAGATACGCGGGGCGGATGGTCTTCGGATGGCCGCAACGTCAAGGGAACATTGCACTGGGTCTCGGCCAGCCACTCGATCCCGGCTGAGGTGCGGCTGTACGATCATCTCTTCACCAGGGAAAATCCAATCGATGGAGGAGAGAAAGATGGCCATGACCACGATTTCAAGGATTATCTGAATCCAAAATCTCTGGAAAGGCTGACCTCATGCCGCGTTGAGCCTGGACTGGCCAATGCAGCACCAGGGAGCAGATACCAATTCCTGCGTCAGGGATATTTCTGCGTTGATCCAGGGGATTCTTCCCCTGCCGGTTCTTCCTCAGTTGGTTCTTCTGCCGTTGGTTCTTCCGGTAAATCGCTCGTATTTAACCGGACAGTTGGCTTGCGTGATTCGTGGGCCAAGATTGAAAAATCGCAGGGGCAGGGATAAAAAACTCATACACTATAGATCTCCAGATAAATAGTTGCAGGACAAAAGAAGGCTTCTTGGAAGAAACCCTTTTAAAAAAGGG
>Ga0307378_10005176_pt1 | contig 18267 bp, 19 predicted proteins | sample UN1MG_FD_202238 | JGI IMG/M metagenome (GOLD analysis project Ga0307378, IMG submission 202238) | Soil microbial communities from Risofladan, Vaasa, Finland - UN-1 | ecosystem: Environmental > Terrestrial > Soil > Coastal area > Acid sulfate soil | place: Finland: Risofladan, Vaasa | collected... | reverse complement strand
ATGTTGAATTCTAAGTTGTCTACTTTGAATTTATTAGGTATCTTAGCTAATGCAGTTTCAATACCGTTAAATGCATTTTCAAATATTAAGTTTTTCTTTTTCATTGTTGTTGTTTTGTTTTCATTCATTTTTTTATCATCAAAGTCAGCACCACTAACAGCGGTAGAAAGTCTATTATACTTATCTTCTGCTTTATCTCTTAACTCTTTTGCTTTCTTGATATCTTTAACTAAATTCTCACCGAACTCTGGTCCAGTAAATCCAGCTTGGTCAGCTGGGATAACATTAGCATAATCTCTACTATTACCTAATGTAGAATCTTTTCCAGAAATTGCCTTATCTTGTCTTTCTTGCCACACATCACTTGGAGAGTTAACTTTAGTAGCTGCAAGGCTACCATTTTGTAATTCACCTAAATCATGTAAATCATCTTGTTCACTAGAATTTTCGTATTTCTTAACAGCGTCTGCGTTTTCCTTTTCGGTCTTTGTAGAATTGTCATAATCCTTAACCTCTTTCTCAACATCTTTCATCGCTGCCTTATTGGTAGCTCCAGATTGCTTTTGAACCTTTTCAGTATTAGCTAACCCTTTAGGTTTAGTTTCTTCTGAAAGAAAAGTTTCGCTAAGATATTTCTTAATTATATTTTTATTCATAATTATTGTGTTTATTAATAAATATTAAGTTTTTAGTAAAAAGTTACTTAATTCTTAATACTCTACTCCTTTCTATTATTTCTTTTATTTCATTAATACTTTTACCAGTCTTCTTGGCTATAGTTTCATATACATTAGTATCCTTGGATATTACTGCATCTTTTGATTTCTTCTCATTAAAATTTCCTGGACCTTCATCACAATAAGGGAATTTCTTACATTTATCTTTTGGTGTAATCATTGTACCACCTGGATATTGTGGTGTGTCTTGTGAATCTTCAGTTATACCCTTATTTAGTCCTCTTTCTAAATTATTATGTAATAGGTGCATTTTAATGTAATTACCGTAATCATTAAAGTAAGGTAGTGCCGCTTCAGCTTTTCTATTATCCTCAGCATCTTTTTGAATGTATTTATGTATCTCATCAAATATAGTAGACATTTGTTGACCGAACTCACTTTCCATAGCTTCACTCATACGTGGTCCAGCACTTCCTTCTGGATGCCAAAACTTTTTATCCTTATCACCTCTACCCATTGGTAAATCATATTGACCCATAGAGTCAGTTCCAGCTGTCATTTCATCAACTATTGAGTCATCAATTGGTTCTTCGTAATCGTCTTTAGTTTTAAGACTAGTAATTACATTTGATTTATGTTTTGCTTCTTCTGGTTTTACCACACCACCATTACCAGTAAACTGTCCAGATGATTCAGCATCAGTTTCATTTCTTGTTTTCTTAAAAGATGCTTTTGTATTTAAATCATCAGTATTTGTTTTATTAGCAATTGCTGCTTCATTCTTTAATATAGCACCTTTACCTGGTAAAATCTCAAATATTGGTTCTTCACCGTACTTATCGATAAATGTTTTTATAAATCCAAGACTCTTTTGAACATGTTTAGTTCTAGGGTGTGTAAATTCGCTACCAGTTAAATCATCCTTACTAAAAATATTTGATTCAAACGATTTTAATTTACCGTCTTCACCTTGGAAATAAATTTCTGGGTGATTATTAAAATCAGCACCAATTCTATCATCTGGTAAACTACTAAACGGTTCGTGTTGTAATATATCAAGTCCCTTAACTAAATCTTTAGTTTCTTCATCTTCTTTAATCTTAGCGGCTGTTTCTTTTTTCATATTACGTTGGTCTGTTTTCATACCATGTTCTAATGAATCAAGAGCCTCATCTCTAACCTCTGGGTCTCTTACTGGGTCGTATGATTCTTCTTCTTTTTTAATATCTAATGGTTCACCAGCAGCAGCTCTTCTTTCTAATTCACCCTTTCTAATTATACTTAGTGTTTTCTTGATTTCTTTTTCTTTTGCAACTTGTTGTTCTGGGCTTCTACCAACACTAGATGATTTATCATATCTACTAAGACCAAGACTTTGGTCAATAACTTCTTCAATTGTTTCCATAGCCTTATAAGCACTACCACTCATCTTTACTTCATAAAGACCGTGACTAATAGCTTTTTCTACAATTTTTGTTTTACCATTGAACGCTTCTTTTCTAATTTTTCTATTTCTGATATATCCAGCGTCTTCCATTAACTTGATTAATTTATCATATTTGGTTTCAGCTCCTTCATTAACATTATAAAGTTCATTAACAAATTCTGTATACATTTCATAAAGGTCACCACCAGATTTTTGTACTTGTGTTTTTGCATCTTTACTTAAGTTACTTCTCCATTGTCGTTGAACACTCTCACCACCTAACTCTTCAGATAATGTTTCACAATTAATATTACTACTGACAAAGTTATATCCGTTACCGTCTTCAAGTATTGGTGACGATTCAGCCATTTCTCTACTTAAATGTTCCATTTCTTTGCAGATAACATTTTCAGCTTCCTCTTTTGAAGAGAAAACGTATTTAGGGTTTCGATATAATGACTCTATAGTATTATTAACTCCAGATGTTACTCTATCAGAAAATGCACCTATAAAAAACTTACCATCTTTTTCAGCAACCCCTAAAACTTCATCACTTTGTAATTCTTCTCTAACCTCCATCTCAAGAATTCTATTATATTGTTCTCGTGTTACCTTAAGTACTTTTCTATCACCTATTGATGATAGTAACTTAGCTTGAGCTTCATTTATTTTAATCTTTTTCATATTAACTTGCTTTGTTTGATAAACCATTTATATATGATGCTCTCTTAATCCATAATTGTTTGAATAATTGACTTAAGACATTCTTTGAAATCTCAATAACCTTATCCTCTAAACCCTTTTCATTCTTAATTCTATCTTTTACTATCTTTTCGATTTTAGATTTGAATTCAGATGTGTCCATATACTTCTTAACCTCAGCCTTAACCTCTGATTGAGTCATATCTTCATTTAAACGTTGTTTTATTGAATCTTTCATGATTTTCTTTTATTATAAATATGAAATAATAACAAAAAAAACCCCAATAAGGGGTTTAGTTATTTATTTTCTTTATAGAATTCGATTAACTTACATATTGTATATGCATCACCAGTTGATTGAAACTTATATTTATCATAAAGCGTATCAGCTAGAACATCTAATGACATTTGATTCATGTCAACACAATCACCTAATTCTGGAAGACCATTTATTTTTTCATCTTCACTTAATTCATCCCAATATGGATTCCTTTCTCCAGTCTGTGGGTCGTATTCTGGAATAGCGTATTTTTGTTTCTTATTTATTGAATTTCTAAACATATCATGTAAATGATTACTTCCCATTATCCTATTGCTAATAATACAAGTATTGGTAAGATAACTGCACTTGCAAATCCTATTATTTTAAGAAACTTTTGTTTTATTATCTCTTTCCTTTGTTGCTTAATAATATCATCCTTTAATCGTAACTCTTCATCCTTATTTGCAACTATAAGTTCAAAATTGGATATTATTTTCTCTAGATTTAATTTTTCTTGCCCCATTTTCATTAGAACATCTTTTTGCATTTCGATTTGATTAGTATTTAAGCTATCACGAACCTTATATGCCGCTAATAAACTATCAGCGTATTCATAATGAAGAACATCTTCTAGAAGTATTTTACCATCTTCATATGACATGGTAACTAGAGTGTCACCTTGTTCGTTAATAATTACCTTGACTCTTTCTTTCGAAATACTCATTGAGTGACTCTGCAACGCCATCAGCGTTAAGATTACGAACGTAACCAGAAACTTTACTCTTATCATCTTCTAAATCATTTATCTTCCCTTCGTTATCAGCTAATTTAGCCTCAGTACTATCAATATTAGTAAGGATGTTTTGAATCTCAATGCTTAATTCTATGTTTATAGATTTAAGACTGTCATTGTTACTTGATAGATTTTTATTTTGTTTTTTTAACAGACTAATTTCATCCTCATAAGTATCTATACTCTTAGAAGGTCTAAAAATAAAACTAAGAACTAAACCAGCACCTAAAACTATTATAAATATTGTTTTTATGTCTATATTATTCTTCACTACTTTTCTTATATTCAGTATTTAATTTCTTTGACCATTCATCTGACCAGTTTTGATAATAACCATTTAATTTCTTAAGTAAGTCAAGTACCGTATCATCAAGTTCAATATCTGAAGCGTTTATGAAAAGTCCATCTACCTTAGACATTTGCCATTCGATTTCATTATCAAATTTACCATTAAATGTTACATTAGAGGCATCTGGATAAACATTGAATTCTTCGAAGGTAACTCTGGGTGTTACGGTATCCATAAACTTATTTTCTTCATCAGTTACTTCCTGGTCACTAACTTCAGCCTTTCCTTCACTACCTTCACTACTATTTTCTTCAGTATTTACTTCAGCACCCATTTCTTCGGTTTCTGTATCATCTATAATGTCATCACCAGCTACTGGTGATGACATAGTACTCATTTCCTCATTCTCTCTGATTAGGTTCTTATGATTTGATGAACTAGCTCTGATTGTCTCAAGCATCATCTTTGTTATGTCGTGTTCGTTACTCATAATTTTTAATTTATTTCTATCTTATTTTTGAATGAGATACAATCCCAAGCTGGGCTTATATCAGTATAATATTTTCCAAAATTACTCCTATAAAGAATTCCATTATAATTATCAGCTTCATCAAAATTAGTATTATGAGCAATTACTTTTAACGGAATTTCAAACTCCGAACATAATTCCTTTGCTAACGCTTCAGCTGATTCTATTTGTTTTATTGAGTATGGAGCCCAATAATTATGATTTCTCCATCTCTTCTCTATAATAGAATCCTTTCTATTATAAATATCACCAACATAGTTAATAAACTTGTTTTCTATAGTTAAATCTTTAATAAGCCAACCTTCGTTCTCCATAAGTATTGTAATACTTGTTTCATTGAGCTCCGCATTATCCATATAGTTTGAGTAGTAGATTGGTGAGAAATGTTGATAGATAGTACCATCTATACCTATTGTGAACATGGCTGTTCTAGTATATTCCCCATTCCATCGTTTGGTCCAACCAATATAATGTCTCATATCAGTTGAGTAGGTGTTCCCGATAATAATTCTATTCTTCTTAGTTCCTTGGGGTATGTAATTATCTACAGTTAATTTGTAACTCTTATTATTGATTTTTATCATCGTCTCTTAAAGTGAACTACATCATTATTTCCGTCTCTAACTTCTTTATTTGTCCCAATTCTATCTACAGTATTAGCATTTTTCTTTCTAGTTGGAATAGTAACTGAGAAATTTCTCTCAAGCTCTTTAACTTCTTTAATATCTTCTCTAACAATCTTACCATTCTTAACTTCTTTTACTTCAACCTCTTCTGGAACTTTAAATATTGGTTTCTCAGCTCTTGGTTTTAATTCTGGTAATGCTTTAACCTTTGGTTCCTCAACTGGAACAACAAACACTTGTTGTGCTTCTTCCTCTATCTCAGAATGATAATCTGAATCATCTTCTCCCTTATGAACCACTTCCATTTTAGGTTGTTGGTTGTCAACTGGTCTAAAGTCCTCAACCTTTAACTCCTTTATCTCATACATGTTATCAACTTGCTCTTCTAACGCTTTCAATTTATCCCATGATGATTCATTTGGAGCATTATTTCCAGCATCATCACCCTTATCATCACCCTTTGGGGTATGACCATCGTCAGTAGGTCCGTCATCTTTCTTACCATAGTTAATAACCTTATTAAATATGATTACCATAATAACAGCCATAGGGTCACCTACAACGATAAGTAGAAGGATAAACCACTTCATTACTTCATCCATAGTTAATCCAGTAACATCAGCTAAGTATTTAAGTGGACCTAGTTCAGTAGAAGTACCATCACTTAATTTAACATCCGTAATTTCACCTTCAATCTCAAATACCTTATCCGATAACTCATCAGATTTAACATTTAATACTGTTTGTCTATCTGTAGCTCTATCTAATTGCTTTTCTAGAGCCTTTCTAGTTGACGATGACGTTGTTGTAATGATTTCACCCGTCTCTGGGTCTTTATATTGAATAACGTTGTTGGAAAGCCCCTTAGATAACTCTGTGATTGTTTGAGTCACTGATTCCTTCTCAGTATCAACACTGGTTAATTGTTTTTGATAACTGTCTCTTCTATTTTCAAGTAATTCTATTTGACTACCCATATTCTCCATCTTAGAGAACGATTCCTTATATGTTGATGATAGAAAACCATAAACACCTAATGATGTAATGGCCATCGTTATCAAAATAAATAAGGATAGAATGATATTATATCCCCAACCTATTATCTTTCCGTAAGTGTGAATAGCAGATGTGGCTATGATTTTAGCAATCTCTAAAGTTATAAAGAATACTAAACCAGAAGTACCAGCACCAGCAAAGACCTTGAGTAAGCCAGTTACAGAAATAAACGCAACTGTTCCAGCCATACCAACGGCCATAATTAAAATTAAATATAATAATACCTTTTTCATATTATATAAGTATTGAGTTAATCGTTTAATGCATCAAATAAACCATGTGCATTGTGTCTAATCTTTCTAATTGCCTTCTCTTTAATTTGTCTTATTCTTTCTTTGGTGAGTTTATATTTATCTCCAATAGCTTCAAGTGTCATGCCATCATATTCTCTATTAATACCATAATAAGATTCTATTATTTCTCTTTCTCTTTCACTTAGGGTTGATAATACATTGTCTATTTCATCTTTTACTCTTTCATCAACACCGTAGAAATTATCTTCAATAGCCGATTCTTTATCTTCTAAAAGTATATATAACTCATCACCTTCCTCATTAATAGTTTCATTAAATGAACTACATGTAGGACCACTAAGAAGATTTATAAGGTTACCTTCATTATCAGATATTTCACCATAAACTGGTGCTCTTTCATTTTCGAATTGAAATTTCTCAACGTCTTTTTTCATATCTGATATTCTTTTGATTTGATTAGATGGAAGTCTAATCATTCTAGAATTATCATTAAGAGATTGGGTTATTGATTGTCTTACCCACCACACAGCGTATGATATAAAACGAAAACCCCTGGTGTGGTCGAAGCGTTTTGCCGCTTTTACCAAACCAAGGTTTCCTTCACTTATTAAATCGGCAAGAGATAACCCTTGTCCTTGATATTCTTTTGCTACTGAAATTACGAACTTTAAGTTAGAGTAACATAGATTCTCAACTGCTCTCTCATCACCATCTTGAATTCTTATTGCTAATTTAACTTCTTCTTCTGGTGTTAATAATTTTGATTTCCTTACATCTTTAAAATATTTCGAAATACTATCATCACCATTAATATTAATATATGTTTTACTCATTCTTCTTATTTATACTAAAACTTGTTATTTACGTCTGTTAGGACATATAAATATACGTATAAATATCAAAAAGTAAACTTTTTTACACTACTTTTTTCCTAATAACTCTAATATTTCTTTATCTCTATCACTTAACTTGATAAATCCCTTATCTAAGATATCATTTATGAGCTCTTGCTTCTCAGTATAGTTCAATCCTTCGTAATCTTCTTTATTTACTCTTAGAGGTCTTGTTTTTGATTCAACAATAATACCTTTACTTGAACCACTAATTGGTTTTGAATTGGTTATCATATTAATGTCTTCTATCATTCGATTAGACATCTCTTCTAAGTCTCCCTTACCACTAATCAAATGGGCGAATAGGTTATCTCTAATCGCTTCGTTGTTAATATTATAACCAGATGTTGTTGGGTCTATTTCAAATAGAAAGAAATTCCTACCATACCCTTTAAAATAATCTTCTAACTCCATTGGTGAGAATGCACTCACAAACGTTGTAATATTTATTCCTTTAGCTGGTAACACTTTAGGAACTCTTTCCGCAATTTTAGTGATTTCATCAATACACCCATCAGTTTTACCTAACACTAACATACAATAACTTCTAAATTTCATATCTTTTCTTTTTATTTATATAACAAATATACATTATTTTATTTAAATATCAAACTAATCTTTATTTTTTAATTGTAAAATACATAAACCTAAAATATGCTATCGGTAGGTTTGTATAGTAGTACCATTTTGAATACCCTTCCATATATGATTTACTATTTTCAAAAAACCATTTGTGTGTGTTACTTATTTCTTTCATATCCATATCTTTAATTAATTTTGATACTTGAAATATTATTCTCTTTATTAACTGTTATTATATTGTCAGACCAATCCTTTACCTCTGGTATCTGCGTAATAAAGAACACAATATCAAACATATCCGATATTCTTTCAAATAATGGTTTCATGTTTGGAATATTTTCTGGGGCAACTCTACCTAATACTTCATCAAATGTAATAAAGTTAGGAGTTGGGAGAGATGAAATCTTTCCTAGAACACATCTTAAAGCAATACTAGCAGTTGTTAACTCAAATCCGCTACCAGATTTTAATGGTTTCTCTACCTCATCCTTCACTAATAAATATCTAACTTCATTTTTATCGTCAATAAATACCTCAACTTCAAAGTCAGTGATATCTTCAAGAAGCCTTTGTAGTTCTCCGTTAATAATCGGTAATACAGACCTAAGCACTAACTTAGATATACCCTTTTTACCAACCATATCAACATAAACCTTATACAACTTATCTACTTCCTTTTCCTTGTGGATTGTAGTGATTAATACCTTCTTCTTAGCAATGTCTTTAGTGTTTGAGTCTATATTTATAGTTATTCTCTGTAAAAGAGAGTTAATCTCTTCTTTTTGGTTCTCACACACAGCAATCTTAGTATCTACCTGGGTTATCTCAGTATCAATCTTCTTATTACCTTCAATAGCATCTAGATTCTCATTATACTTCTTTAAATCAGCTTTCTTATCTTTAAGTTTAATTCTTAACCCATCCATTTCAACCTCAAGTCTATCTTTAGCTAATTCTTGTTTGTTTTTACTCTCGATTTTCTTCTTAGTATCAGCCATTGCAAAAATCTCTTCAATAACCTTAGTGAATTTACCAGCTACAATATTAGCTTCATTTGTAAGTGTTTCAATAGTATCATTGTGAGTTTTGATGTGTGCTGAGTTATCAACATTATCTAATGGTCTTATACAAGTTTGACATATACCACCAGCAACTAATTCAACAATAACTTTATTAAGTCTATCTATTTCAGCTTTCTTAACCGCTGCTTCAGTAGATAACTCACCTTTCTCCTTGTGTAATTGGAAATCTCTGTCTTCATCAAACACAACTTTACCTAACTCTTTTAATTCTAATTCAATAGCATCAATCTGTGTCTTAGCTGTAACACCATTATTAGTAATAGTTACTATCTCACCTTCTAACTTAGATGGGTTCATTGAAAGTATCTCTGAGTCAATCTTAAATTTAGATGCAACTAATTCTATCTTCTTGTCATTATATTTTTGTTGAAGTACTTTCTCCGTTTCTAACTTTAATTTATGTACTTTATCATCAACACCTAACTGAACTAAATTAGTTTCATGCCCTTCAATCTCTTCCTTAAGTGTTTCAACATCATAAATATTAGACTTCATTGTCTTAGAGAAAGTACTATGCATCTTTCTAGCGGCTGCTTCCTTAAGTGATATTACTTCAAGACCAATAAATCTAGTAAGTAATTTACCACTTTCACCAGCACTAGAATCAACAAGGCTATCTAGGTTTCTAGATGTTGCTAATACAACTAAATCGAAATCAGTTTCACTACCAACAGTCTCTTTTATCATTTGAGTAGTTTTGATAGCATCAGCTTCATTCATTTCTTCTTCTTCACCATCTGGAAGTATTTTATAGAATGATAATTTATTAGTAATATTCCAACCACCCTTTCTTTTAGGTTTTCTAGTTAACAATCTCTCAATAATGATATCTTCCTCACCTTCAATCTCTATAAGACCTCTAACAGTCATTTCTTCAGCATCATTAAATGTGTTAAAGACTTCTGAGTTAGTATCGGTTTTAGTTGTCTTACCAAAGAATAAGAACTTAACAGCATCGATAGTTATAGTTGTCTTGCCACCTTGATTAGCTGGGTTAGAGTTTATAACTGTAAACCCTTTGAACTTGTCAACTGGGAAATAATTACCTTCACCGTAGGATAGGAAGTTATTCACGGAAAGCCACTTCAATCTGTACTTTCTGTGTAGTTTATCTTCTAGGTCAAGATTCAATTCACCATTAACCTTAGTATCTAATGCAATTATTCTATCAAAATCAATATCCTTATTTTCCCTAATAAGCCATTCTTTAAATAATTCTCTTTGATAAGGTACGCTCATGATGTTATCAATAGTAGCACCATCAATTTTAATTACTTCACCAGTCTTACTAATTTTTACTGGTCTGTAAACTACATTAACACTTTGTGGTGGAACACTGTATTTATTTGCGAAATACTTCTTTACCCTAGTTCTAGACTCTCTAGAATAGTTCTCTGGTTTATCATCCCAATATACCTTAATCTTTCCATAAGGTGGTACTAATACTTGTGTTTTTACTATTTCTTTTTCCATATATCACTTACATTTGAACCGAAGAAACCTTTTTTAGTTTCCCCGTAAATATCATCTTCTTTTTGTTTAGGTTTTTTCTGTTCTTCACTTAATTCAAGTCTAGCTTCACCTAGTTCCGTCTTGATTCCGTCTAATTCTGTCTCTAACTTTCTAATATTAGACTCTAATTTACCTACCTTAAGATTTAATCCAGAAATTTCATTCTTTCTGATTTCTAAATCCTTATATAAGTCATTAACCTCAGAAGTCTTATCACTTAAATTATCACTTAACTCTTTCTTTTCTTTAGCTAAAGAGAACACAGCTTTCTTGTGAATGCTTTCATCTTTTTTAATTACTTCTAATAAGTCTGTTAATTTTTGAACTTCAGTATCATTGGTGATGTACACTTCCTTAATTACTTCTACCTCTTTAATTACTTCTACTATCTTATCAACCTCTTTGATTACCTCTACTTGAACCTCTTTAATTACTTCAACTTCCTTCTCAACAATTACTTCCTTCTCCACAATCTTTTCAACTTCCTTAATCTCTGGTTCCTTTTCCCATGGGGTAGAACCGAACTTTTCAGACGTAAAACCTTGCTTCACCATCTTTGTGATAAAGGCATCTACACCAGAAATATCGTTTACTCTACAATATTCCCATATCTCGTCTTTTATATCTTTAGGTAGTTCCATTATGCATTTGTAAGTCTTTCACTACCAGTTTCTAAATCATCTAATGAATTAATCTTGAATTGATAGAAACCGTAGTCAGTATCAATGTCAAATTCCTCATAAGTTCTACTTTCTATATCCCACCATAAGAATCCATGCTTTGATACTGTCTCACCAAAGTTTTGTTGGATAAGACTTGATGGATAAGCAATAGGAATACCCTTATACTCAAATAATTGTCTTTTATGTATATCACCCATCATTACAATATCACAACCTTCAAAATGTTCTAATGAAGTTGATTCATCGAACTTATAATTAATATCTGTAGTTGCTCCATTAACTGGTGCGTGATATAACCCTATATAAGTTTTATCATTATAGTCTACTCTACTAGTTTCAATATCTGGTCTAGCATTCTCTTCAAAAATTGAATAGTTAGCCCAAACAATGTTTTCATCTGGGTAACAAGTAGAATCCTTAAGATATTTGATATCTAATTCTGGTAATAATTGTACCATTGGAGTAATAGAATCAACTCTATCCTTATTGTTCTCTAAAAGGTCATGATTACCAGCTATAATAACAACTGGAGCAATCTTCTCTAATTTTCTAAGGAACCAAGTCCCTAATATAAGTAACTCATTGGATATGGTAATCTTCTGGTGAACATAATCTCCAGCTATAACGATTCTAATCTCTTCTCGGTCATAATCCTTCACTAGTTCTCTAATCTTCTTTAGAAACGTCTTAAAGGCTGCACCATATTCATCATGCATCCTAAATGTTCTGATATGTATATCAGCAATATGACAAACGAAACGGATTTTCTTTCCACTCATAATATAAAAATTTTTACACAAATATACCATATTTTTAGTCTTTTATCAAGTTTATTTATATTTTTTATTAAATATGAATAACAACGAGTGATTAATTTTATATCATCTTACATTAGAATCACAAATAAAGGTGGTATTAAAAAATTAGGAGATTATTTATACCAAAATATTAAAGAAGATAATATAGGTTTAATTAGGAAATATGAAAAATTCAAATTAATAGTTAAGTAGTATGTGTATTACTTTTTTTATCTTCATTTATTTAAGTTTTCTACTAATAATTTCCTTTTTACTTCTCTATCTATTTGAAGGTACTTATAATCTAACACTTCTTTTATTCTAGGTAATGGGTCCATTGTTAAAACGGTATCAATGAAATCTTGTTCAACTCTAATTTCTCTAAATGCTCTTTCCGCAGTCAAATGTACAATAACACATCCTAAAAACCTAATTTTTTCGTACTTAGTTCCTTTAAGCATGTCTAATATCAATCTACCGTAAAGAGGTAACTGAATCTTATAATGAGCTAACGCTGTATCCATATGCTTTTCAAATGGTTCATTCATCGGTACTGTCCATTTTTGTATTTCAAAATTCTTTGCCTTATTTGTTTTCCAATCCGTAATAATAAATCCAATATTACCATCCTTATCAAACATAAGCCATACCTTATCTGGTTGACCAGTATATTCTAATTCACTAGAACCTAACACCATCTCTGTATCTAACAACACAGCACCTCTACGATGCATAAGTCTAATAAAATCATGACCAGCATCAATCATATTATTACCATCAATAGTTTGTTGTTCATCACAATCAAATATTGGTTTCCTTACTTCCTTATAAGAACCATATTGTTTCAGTAGGTCCATTTCTAAAAGGTAATGAACTCTAGACCCCTTACTGTTAGCATAATCAGCTGTTGCTCTCCATGCCTTAAGTAATTCATCTTGTTCTAATAAATCTCCATCACACATTTGATAGGATTTATTTAAATCTGGGAACGGTTCATAGAATTGACCTATAACCGTTGACACACTTGGAAATTTAGTTGTAATATTTCCGTGTCTGTCTTTAATGAAATAAGTATGAGTATCTTCAACAAATGATAATTCCATTCGTTTCTGACTCTCTGTTATTATATCCCTTATTTCTTGTCCTATTTTTAGTAGTTCATCGTTTTTATCACCCATTATTAAATCTTTCTTCTAGTTTAGTTATTCTATCTTGTATTCTGGCGTTTCTATCCATAAGGTCTTTCTTACTAATCGACCTATCTCTTAGTTCATTTGCTTTTTCTTCTAATCTTAGTTGAAAACTACTTTTTTTCATGTAATGACCTCTCTCATCCAACGCTTTTTGTGTTTCTAGTTGATGTCTAAGGGTTTCTTCATATTCCATACGAAATGGTGATGATTTGAATTCACCTCTTTTCTCAGAATTAATCATAGCTTTCTGATGTTCTGTAACTGATTGCTCTCTCCACGTATCTCTTACATTAAAGAACTCTTCATCTCTACTACTCGTGATTGTTTCAACTAAATTGGTAAGTGGTGAGCCAGAAACTAAACCTTTACCTACACTAGTAATTCGTTTACCTATAGTCTTACTAACTGATGTAATTTGCTCCTTAACTCTATTAAGTCTTTGGATTTCATTAAATTTATCTTCTATAAGGGTATATAATTTCCATTTTTGATATAGATTTAAATTAATAACAATTTTGTTATTAACTAAATTGAAATTCATAAGTCCTTTATACCAAGCAACTAACCCAGATTTATTAAAATCTGGTAAATCATAGAAATATAACTCTTCACCCTTCTCAGAGTACCTAATTAACTTAGAACCGTCCATTTTCCATTTACGGTTCTCATAACCATAAACATTCATCAAATCTCCGTAGTAGTGATTAAAATCTTTTACCATAAAATGTTATTTATACAAATATACGACAATTTTACCAAAAAATCAATATATTTATAATAAAGAATTACTATGAAAGATTTCATCAAAAGAAGACTTAGAGAGAGTTTAGAATATAGTCATGTTATTGGAGATGCTACTAAAGATAAATTTAAAATCAGTGAATACGGTGATTATGATTTCGATGATGAAGATGAGTATGATGAATTTTCTGATATATTAGATATGTCGCAAGATAAACCAACTAAACAAAGAAGTGGGATTATTAAAGCCTATCATGGTACTCCAAACAAGATAACTAACTTCTCTGATGAATTTGTGGGTGGTGCTGATGCTAATGACCAAGAAGGCCCTGGAATCTATTTCACAACAAAACGTGAAGAAGCTATTAAATATGCTGGTAAAAGTGGATTCATTTATGATGTTAATCTAAAAACTAATAACTTATTGTCTGATGAAAAAACACATGATTTAGATTATTTAACTGAACCTATAACAAAATTAATCAAGATGTCTCCTAATTGGAAACAAGTTGCTAAAAGTTTTGATGAAGGTTTAGATGATATGATTGCTAAGTACGTTCATAGAACTGAAAGTGAAAAAGAGGCTTTCGTAGGTCTTTATTCTGATGTTTATAAAGGTAACGCAGTTGCTTACGTTAGAAACATGAGTAAATTAGGTTATGATGGTGTTTACCTTCCAGCAAGTGATGGTGGAGCTCACATTGTGATTTACAATCCTTCTCTTATTACAGTTGCTGGCGTTAAACAAGTTTAATACAACCTACTCTCTGGAATCTGTATAGCAGTCTTTAAAAAACTGATTATTCCCTTATTGCTTTCATTTTGAAATATACTTGACGGGTCTTGACCATATGGAGGACTACAAATCTTTATTCTATTATAAAGTCTAGCAACATTTAAGTCTCTATAAATCCTTAATGCATCATCATACGCATCTTCATCCAATACAATAACTATATCAGACCTAGATTTACTCAATAGAGCTATTTTTAGCTTCTCTGAGAGACTCTTTCCTAAAAGTGGTATGGAATTAGGTATAACGATACTATCGAACGCTCCTTCGACTAAATAGATGGTAGCATCCCAATTAATCTTATTCTCATTGAAAATTAGTAATTGCTTTTCAGCTTGTGGATTTAAGTATTTAGGTTTGACCCATTTATTCCATGACCTAGCAACATAATAATTTAAATCATCAAACTCATCGTAAGATGGTATTATTATTCTATCATGTCTTTTACCACTAATAGTAAATCCGATATTATGAAAATCAATCATCTCATCGGTTATACCTCTATCTCTTATATAGTTGTAAGCAGCGGTGTATTTATAGTGACTTGAATTACAGTCGGCAAGTCTTTTAAAACCTTGTGGTAATTTTACCTCAATTTGAGTAAGGGTTTGTTCTTCGTTGTCGTTATCTGGACGAACTAATTTATATTCCTTAAGTATTCGTGTGTTGCCGTACCTTTTAATTAATTTAGGTACTTTACCGTGCATGTTATTTTCAAACCCACATTTCCAACATCTAAATATATTTCTTTTGTAATTTACAGCTAATTTATGCTTTTTATCAGTGTCTCCATGTGATAAACCAGCATCTTCAGCACAAGCTGGACAGTCGAACGACATTTGACCACTACCTTCATTGTGTTCATGTGGTTCACCTAAGAACTGTTTTAATATATCACCTATAATGTTTGACATTACGGCAAATGTACGGTAAAAAAGTTACTTATCCTAATTTATCCCTTCCAAACTTTATTACGGAGCATAACTACCCCTACATATGAAAAGACGAAAATAGTTGTGTGACTACAGTGGCCACTCACCAATCTTATTCATATGACCACGTACTGCCGCATAAGCATCAGTCATATCAAAATTCTCAACCTTTAGGGTTTTGTTCTTACTATAAAGCCAAGTAATTTGTGGTTCTAAATCACATACCTTATCAAATACTACCATCTTCTTGTCAGTAGTATCTAAATCGTAAGCACCAAATAAAACTGGGTCCTTTTTAGCTATTGCAGCTGGGCTATATGATGTACCGTCTTTCTTTTTGCTTCTAACTGCCATTAATTCTGGGAAAGCATATTTTCTTGAATCGTAGGATGATATAAACTCTGGGATAATACCTAATGTGTCATATACTGACCTGGATACCATACCATTAAATCTTAATAGTGTTGCAACCGTATTTACATTGTTTGACCGTAATAGTGGTTCCTCAATAATAACTTTAGTTATACTTATGTCAGCATATCCATTTAAGAACTCTTCCTCAAATACTCTAGCCTTTTCGAATAGTTCTTGCATCTTATCTTTCGGTTGTGGTTTAATCTTTGGTGTAACATGGTGTAATAACTTCAGTTTACCAGTTTCTCCCAAATCTTCAAATAATGCTATACCAATTGTTTTGGTTGACACATCCAACCCTAAAATATACCCTTTAATCTTTTCCATTTTCGTATTCATTTATTGAATCCTATATTTTTATGAATTCACCCTATAAATATAATTGAACTACTTTTAAAGTAAAGTATTAATAATCTATGGTAACATTAAAAGCAACAAAATCAGCTGATGGTTTCTCGTAAGTCTTATTTAACTTACCAATAGCTATAAGTGTTCCAGTAGCATCCCAAAGTCCTAACTCTGTAATTCTTGGGGTATCACCTGGAGACCAGCTACTATTAGTAGATGTTCCAAATTCACCTCTTTGTGCAATACATGTAATTGATTGAGTTACTTTTGTTTTAGCACTATTATAAGTAATAGATGTTCCAGTAGTACCAGAGAAACTAGCGTTATAAGAATTAACTATAGTTGGGTCGGTTATAACTAACATACCTTTATCTAAATAAGCTATACCTATTGGTGTATCAGCAGAAAGACTTATAGTTGAATCTGTTTTAATATTCCATCTTTCTTTATTACCAATACTAAATGCTCTTAATTTAGAATAACCAGTAGCCCAACTCTTAGCTGCGTCACCACCGTTAGGTTTCTTAATATCATCAGAAAATAATAAAGTTCTATTAGGTCCAAACTGTATTATATTAGCTGAGGTGTCATAAATAGCTTTATCTTCATTAGTAAGAGAACCGCTCTTATTTTGATATGTACCATAAATATTATATGTACCAGCACTAGTAGTTATCGCTGTATTAATTGATTTACCATCGATAAGTTCAGAATATTTACTTTCATCAATACTAATAACAAGAATCTTTTCTTGAGCAAGTCCACTTAGTGCTGTGTCTGACCATCCACCATTGGTGGATGTTCTTCCACTATAATTATTCATTTCAACTGAACCAATCGGAAGTCCGAATGAATAAAATAAGTTAGTAAGTGAATCTGTAGCGATATCATTAATATCAATTAAATTTTGTGTAATATAACTACCACTGAATGGTAGTGTTTGATAACCTATAAATTGTTGAGTTGAGTTAACTGATATTGATGCTATTTCAACTGCTTTCTTATCGGAAGAACGAGAAGGGGTATTTAGACTTGTAGAGCCTTTAACTTTAAGAGTGCTTCTCATAACATAATTAGCTCCACCAGAATTTGCATCAACCCCGTTATTATCTCCAGATATAACTGGAACTTGACCACCAGTAAGTATATTTGTAGAACCGTAATAAGAATCTGAATCACCTAAACTAAAGTAAGTGATTAAAGCATTACTACTTGTTACTATTTTTTTTCTTCCTTGAGGTGTTAACTTTGCTGTTAATTCATACCCGCTTGTGTTATCTAAAAATCCCATATTATTTATCTTTATATTTTATATTTATTAATACCAATTTCTTAAAAATCCATGGCAAGTTCAATCATAATAGTATTTCCAGACGATAATTTAACTGGTTTAGCTAATTTACCTATCATAACTAATGCACCAGTATTATCATATATACCAACTTCTGTTATTCTAATATCTGGCGTATTAGCGTTACTATTTGCTCTTGTTGGGTTCGCTGTTCTTTTGAAATCATCAGCTGAAATATTAAGGTTAAATACAGTTTTATATATCGTTGCTCCAATGTACGTTTCTAAATTACCGTAGAAGAATCTTTCATCACCAAATTGTAAATTAGTTGTACTAGCATTAGTCATCATATTAAGTGATGTCATAATACTAAACACTGTTGAAGCTGACAT
>Ga0307378_10005174_pt1 | contig 18268 bp, 11 predicted proteins | sample UN1MG_FD_202238 | JGI IMG/M metagenome (GOLD analysis project Ga0307378, IMG submission 202238) | Soil microbial communities from Risofladan, Vaasa, Finland - UN-1 | ecosystem: Environmental > Terrestrial > Soil > Coastal area > Acid sulfate soil | place: Finland: Risofladan, Vaasa | collected... | reverse complement strand
TCGAGTAGAATGCTTCACTTGAAAGGCCTCCCTGCCACGGGACCACTGCTTCTTTACATCCGCAGTATATCCCAGGCGGCAAGGCCTTTCCTTACGCGCCAAACACGTCGCGCTCGCTTATTCTGGGATTAGGTGGGTGTCGTAAGCGTTTCGCAAGGGCGCCGGTCGGGGAGCGGTCGTCCGCCGCGTTATCCCTCGCTCGCGCTTCGGGCTCGGATCGGCCTGGACAGAGCCCGGCCGCCACATTCATTGGTAGTGTGCGGTGTCAATTCTGCAATTACGTCCGCCACCCTTCAGCTACGCTCAGGGCAGGCGGGCGACGGACGCTACGTTTCCCGTCGTGTCTTTGTGCCTTCGTGGTGGATTCGATGCCGACCGGTTGGAAACCGGTCCCGCAAGTGCTAGGGCTTGATGCCGGTGGTGGTTTCCAGGCCGGTGAAGCGCCGCGAGCCGAGCGTCCATTCGGGGATGCCTTCCGGCCACATCGACACCGAGACCGTGAAGTCGTCGAAGACCTCGTCCCACTCGAAGTTGACCGCGAAGTACCAGCGCGGCAGCCGGCGGACGTACGCGACAGCGAACTCGCCCAGTTCGCCGCTGTCGATGTCGAACCACGTGCGCGACGTAACGATATGCTTTTCGGTAAGCTTGTAGTTGAACCCGCCGCCGAGCAGGTTCATATCGATGTCCCCGGCATGGCGCAGGCCGAAGACGTAGGCCAGTCGTGGCAGCCGCTCGACGGCCAGCGCGACGTTGTGCCGATCGAAGCTGCAATCGTTCAGATCGAAGTTGAAGTCGTACAGCAGGCTGGTCGTGTCGCTGAGGCGGTAGATCAGATCGCCGGCCACGTAGTTCCGCGTACGGCTGTCCTCGGGTCGCAGCGGGTTGGCGTACCCGTTGGACTGCTCCCACGACTGCACGCGCCCGCCGAAGAACCCGGCCTCCAGGTTGAACGTCAGCAGGTCCACGGTGCGTTGGCGTTCCTCGCCGCCGCGCTTGGTCTGCCAGGTCTGCCGCACGCCGAAGGTAGCGCCGTAGAAGTCGTCGATCGTCTCGATGCCCTCGTCGAAGGGGGTGATAAGCGTGCTGCGCGCGTTGCTGTGGGCCCACCAGGCGGCAAAGTGCGGATTGACAATGTGACGAATGCGGTGAATGTCGAACAGCTCGGACTCGATCTCGTCGAAGACCCGGCTGAAGGTCATCCCGCCGCGAACGCCGTAAACACCCAGACCACGCCACAGCCTGTCCTGTCGCTCGATACTGCCCGCCTCGCTCCAGAAGCTCCCGCGCAGCGTCGCGAACGGGACCACGTTGAGCGGACCGAGCTTGAGCGGCAGCTCGGCCTCCTCACGGATGTCGGTCCGAAAGACCACGTTGGTCGCACTGGTGTTGTCGAAGCGGTTGCGGTCGAAGAACCGCCGATCGTCCGGCTGGTAGCGCACCGCCCCGACGCGCGACTCGTGGTAGAGCACGAAGGGGCTGGCGAAGGTGTCGCCGATGCGGCGGTAGGTCAGGTCGGGCAGGTGCTCGGTCTGGGTGACGAAGTCGAGCAGGCGCCAGTTCGCCAGCAGGCTGATGGCCTCGACGCCGCGGGCGCGCTTGAGGTAGATCGCGGTTTCCTGCTCCTTGCCCTCGAAGAACTCCGACTTCTCGTACTCTTCGAGGAAGCCCGGGTCGCTGATGTAGGCGATTTCGAACGTGAGCTCCCAGTCGCTGGGCAGGAAGTGGCGGTGTCGCCACAGGACCCGGCCGCGCTCGGTCGTGTCGGGGGTGTTGTCACGCAGCGGGCCGAGGTTGTCCTCACCGTCGTCGTGGATGTAGTAGCTGCGGAACACCCCGTAGTAGTCCTCGCGCAGGTAATCGGAGTCCACGCCGATCGCCGGCCCACGCTTCGAGAAGTAATCCAGCCTGAGCGTGGCGTCGAAGCCCGGCGGCGGCTCAAACCCCAGCAGGTTCAACAGATACCAGGCGCTCTCGAACTCCGCGCCGAAATCATCGCTGTAGCCCGTGCGCACGCGGCGGATGAGCGTCTCGCTGGTCTCGACGTCGCCACGGCTGTACGGCCAGTAACCGATCGGCACACCCTCAAGGTTCAGCGTGCTGTGCCATAGCTCGTAGGTGCCGGCGATGCGCTCGGTCGGGCGGCCCGAGGCGTCGCGCGCCGTCCGATCACGCAGGTAAACCCGCTCGGCCCCGAGGTGATAGTGCGGCGTATAAAACTCGCTCGTGCTGACCAGCGCCTTGCTGGCGGCGAACTCGCGGGCCGACAGTTGCCGGATCTCCGCCGCCCGAACGTACAGCGGGATGCCGCGTTCCGGGATTTCCGCCCGGAAGACGGCGTCGAGGATCAGGGCCTGTTGGCGCTCGAAGTCGTAGTAAAGGCGGTCGGCCCGCACGAAGCGGTTCCCGAACGACAGGACTACGTCGCCCTCCAGGTACACCGCTTGCACGCCCAGCCTTTCGGAATCAGGCGCCCCGGGCGCGATCGGAGGGACCGGTTGTTGCTGGTCGGGAGGGGATTCCACAGTCGGCGGCGACACCTGGCCGCTCGTCTCGCCCTCGGCGCGGAAGAACGTTTCCGCCGTCCCCGCGCTGGGGAACACGACCGCGTTGTCGGCTTGAATCTCGAGCACCGGGGCGTCGGGGCTGCCCGATTGCGAGAAGTACACCCGCCCGATCGCGACGAACACCTGCTGGCCGTCGGGCGTTTTGGCCGGCTCGACGTTGGGCAGGTGGTAGCGGACGACGCGTGTCGGGCGCTCAGCCTCCGGTCGGCCCGCCTCGCCGGGACGGACGACTCCCACCGGCATCTCGGGTCGGGTCGTAGGCTCGCCAGCCTCGATCCGGGCCCGCTCCCGCAAAGCCTGCTGATACAGCGGGGATTCTTTCAGCACTTCCGGCGAATGGCGGTCGTGGTATTTCACGATGCGCCCGTACGTCCGCAGATTGCTGACCAGCAGCACGCGGTCCACGATGGTCGAGCCACTGGCCTCCTGAACCTCCGCGTTTTCGGACAGGTACACGGTCAGGTCACAAAACTCGCGCCCGTCGGCGTCGGTCAGCCCCGTCTTGATCCACACGACCGCGTCGTTGGCGGACAGCCGCCGCTGGCCCATGTCAAGGCGGAACCCGCCGGTGAAGAGCAAGACGGGGGTGCCGTCTTCCTCCTTCCCCTGCCACACGTTGGGGGCGCGCATCTCAACGTCACGCTCGCTGATGGTCACGGGAAGCAGCAGTTCCTCCTCTTCGCCGAGCTGGCCGGCGGCGGGAGATGCGAGCGCGGCCGTCACGATCACGGTCGTCAGGGCTGCCGGCCAGGCCGTCCGCGGTAGGCAAGAGGCCCCCCGCCCGGCGCCAGCGCGCCGCGCAACAGTGTCCCGTCCAAACCGGCGAATAGCAGCCCTCACTCGTCGTTCCCGATGAGGAGTCTTGTGACCGCGCTCCGATGCGGCCCATTATCCGACCGGCGGCCCCCTGGTCAATGGCGCGGCCGCCGCTTGCCCCGTTCGCCGACGCACATTTGCCCGGCTTGTGTTATGCTGTTACCGGGACCGGCAGCGAGCCGGCCGCGTTAGAATGAGTCCGTGAGGTCCGATGCCGTCTGACATTCGTCATCACTGCGGGTTGTTCGGGATCGTCAACCATCCCGAGGCCGTCGATCTCACCTACCTCGGCCTCTACGCCCAGCAGCACCGCGGACAGGAATCCGCGGGAATCTGCTCGGCGGACGGGGAGTCGATTCTCCGCCGCGCGGGCATGGGCTTGGTGACCGAGGCCATCCATCACGACCACCTGCGAGAGCTGAAGAACCCGATCGCCATCGGGCACAACCGCTACTCCACCACCGGTTCCTGTCACGAAGCCAACGCCCAGCCGTTGCTGGTCAGCGCCGCGATCGGGCAGGTGGCGATCTGTCACAACGGGAACCTGGTCAACGCGGCCACGTTACGCCACGATTACGAGGACGAAGGGCACATCTTCACCAGCACCTCGGACACCGAGGTCATCCTGCACATGTTGGCCAACATCCACTATCGCGAGCAGCCCGATCCGCTGGCCGCCGTCCTGCGCCAGCTCACCGGTTCCTACTGCCTGTTGCTGCTGTACCCCGACCGCATCGAAGCGGCCCGCGACCCGTCCGGGAACCGGCCGCTGTGCCTCGGGCGCATCGGCGACGCCTGGGTGGTCGCCAGTGAGACCTGCGCGCTCGACATGGTGGCCGCCGAGTACGTGCGCGACGTCGAGCCCGGCGAAATCGTCACGTTGTTCACCGGCGGGATTCAGTCGCGCCGCTTTGTGGAAAAGGAGGCCTGCCGCCGGGCACACTGCATCTTCGAGCTCATCTACTTTGCCGACCCGTCCAGCCAGGTCTTCGGCGAGAACGTGCACCTCGTCCGCCGCGAGCTCGGCCGGGCGCTGGCGCGCGAGGCCCCGGCCGACGCCGACCTGGTAGTCCCGGTGCCCAACTGTGCCCGCTGCGCGGCGTTGGGGTTCCACGAGCAGTCCGGCGTCCCGATCGGCCGCGGGTTCACGACCAACCACTATGTGGGCCGCTCGTTCATCCAGCCCTCGCAGACCATCCGCGATCTGACCGTGCGGGTTAAGCTCAACCCGATTCGGGCGAGCGTGGGAGGCAAGCGGCTGGCGGTGGTGGAAGACTCGGTCGTCCGCGGCACGACAACGCGCGGCAAGATGCAGTCGCTGCGCGACGCCGGCGCCAAAGAGATTCACCTCCGCGTCGCCAGCCCGCCCATCCGCCACCCCTGCCACTACGGTATCGACTTCCCCAGCCGCGAGGAGTTGATCGCCAACGGCCGAACGGTGGACGAGATCCGCGACTACTTAGGCGTGGATTCGCTCGTATACCTGTCACTCGAGGGGATGCTGCGCTGCGTAACCTCCGGCAACGGGCATTATTGCAACGCCTGCTTCTCCGGCGACTACCCGATCCCCATCGACCCCAACTTCCACAAAACCGCCTTCGAACGCGGCCAACTGCGCTTCTTCGAGACGACGGGCGAGGCGAAGAAAGCGTGACAGTAGCCCAAGCGCCGGCGGGTATCGCCTGCACGCCTGCATGAGCGAAAAGGGGTGTTATCCCGCCTGGGAATAGACACCGCCGACCGGAGGGCTTCACGACAACGCGTTAGCCGAGCGAAGTAATGTGGGGCCGCCCCGGCCGAGCAAGAGCGGTCGCCTGCCGAGCATCCCGCAGATTTCTTTGTGCAGTCGAGCCGCCGCGCTCCCTTGCGGCCGGCGGCCCGAACGACCATATTGTTTAAGAGGAGGCCGGGCCAGCGTGGCCCGCGAACCAACGGGGACAGGAGGATACAGGAGGATGAATTCATGGTTAGGAGATGCAAGAACGTAGCGCGCGTAGCGTTCGTCGCGGCCTGCCTCGCGCTCATGACGGCGCCGGCGGCCTTCGGCGAAAACCTTTACGGCTACCACTACACCGGGAGAGATCTGTACAGGGTCTCGGAGACCGACGCCTCGGTGACACTCGTTGGGAACACCGGCCTGACGATCGGAGGTATGGAGCTCTACACGGATGGGTTCCTCTACGGCATCACCGGCGGGTCGGGCTCGACCCTCTATCGGATTGACCCGAGCAATGCCCAAGCGACGGAGATTGGCCCGCTCGGGTTCTTCGTCTTCGAGGGCGCGCTGGCCTTCTCGCCGGAGGGGGTCCTCTACGGCACCAACGGTGACTCGGCGGGCAACCCCCAGTTGTTCACAGTCGATCTCGACACCGGGGCCGCAACCGTTATCGGTACCATCAGCGACCCCCCTCACGACGTTAACGGGCTGGCCTGGCGAAGCGACGGCATGCTGGTTGGCCTGGACGGCAACACCAATACGTTGATCGAGATCGATCCCTCGAATGCGAATAGCTCGGTGATTACGACTCTGACTCCCGCGGCCGGTAATGCCGGCGGGATGGCAGTGTTGGGCGGCGTGGGCTATTTCGCGACCGGCGGCCCCGTCGTAAACGGCTCCAACGAGCTCTACGCGTTTGACCTGTTCACGGGCGAGCACACGCTAGTCGGAGGCTTCCCTGAGGACATAATCACAGGGATTGGCATGGGCGGGCTGGCGGCGCCGGAACCGGGCTCGCTCTCGTTGCTGGCGCTCGTCAGCATGATAGCGGGTAGTCGTCGGCGTTGGTAAGGCCCGCGGCTGGCGGCCTGCCGACATTCCGAACAGCGTTGTACGCGGGCTGTGAGTCTTCGCCTAACGTTTCTCGCTCACGCCCAAGGATTTTCACGGATGGGCCGGCGGGCACCCGCCCCGCCGGCCCATTCTGCAACGGGGCGCGCGCAGACCCGCCCAGCGCACATCCGAACCCGGAGCGCCAGCGACGGGCCAAACGTAGCGGCCGGGCCCCGCCTGCCCTGAGCGCAGCCGTAGGGTACCGGCCGTAGCCCTACGGCGTGCAGCCCCAGTCTCCCAGCAGGATACCCAGGTCGGACTGATCGGTGTCATCGTCGCCATCGAGATCGCCGACACAGTCGAATGTGCAGCCCCAATCGCCGAGCAGGATGCCCAGGTCGGATTGATCTGTATCGCCGTCGCCGTCCAGGTCGCCGACACAGGGCCCACCGATCACACCGACGAGCTGCGCGAACACGTCGCCCCGGTCGGGCCAGTTGAACCGGTCGGTCCACGCGACGATAAACCCGCCCGCGGTCGAATTCCCGGCGACACGCGGAACGCCGATTGCCGAATCGACGACAAGGAGCGCGTCGCCGAGCAGGGCTCCATCCGCGGCCAGGAGCTGGATGGCGAGGTCCCCGGAGTCGCTGTCGGTCCAGGCAACGAGGAACACGCCGTTGAAGTTGTCGCGGGCGACGAACGGGCTGAGTCTGGAGGTGCTCTCGAAGATGTTGAAGGTCTCGCCCTCCAAATCGCCCGAGCTGCTGACGAACTGTCCGTACACGCTCCCGGCGCAGAATTCGCTGAAGACCACCAGGTAGCGGTCGTTAATGGGATCGAAGGCGAGGCTGGCGGCCAACCCCGATTCAGGGAACATCGAGCTGATCACGAACGCTCCGGTGGCGAATGTTCCGTCGGCGTTGATGATGCGGCCCTTGAGGTTCTCGGCCGACTGATCGCGCCAGGTCGCGAAGTACTGATTCGCATTGACGTTGTACGCGACCTGTCCGGCGGGGGCTCCAGAGGAGGAGATGCTTATGCCGCCGCCGACGAGATTCCCGTCGCTGGAGACGCGTTGGCCGCGGATGCCGGGGACGCCGCCGCCGGCAAAGTTGCGTGCTTCGAGGAAATACTCGCTAGCGGTAGTGTTGAACACAAGTGTGGCTTCCAATCCACCATTGGAGACGTCGAACGGATCCTGCAGCAGCCCGCCGGTGGCCGAGACCAATCCGCCGAAGGCGTGATTGAAGCCGGGGCTGCCGGGCTCACCGCCTTGGTACCGCCACGTGGCAAAATACCGGTTGTTCCCCGGGTCGTAGGCGACCGCGGTATCAGTCTTGGAATTGGAGTCGGCGATGATGGTGACGTTGTCGCCGAGCAACTGCGCGTCCGGCGAGACACGCTGGGCATAGACGTCATTCTCCCCCGGGATGCGCGAGTCGAACCAGAAGACTCGGTACTCGTTGTCGCTGCTGTTACAGGCCGCGGAGACGCCGCCGACGTTCGTGATCTCGCCCGTGTCGAGGTCGAGAGGGTCACCGATGAGTACGGGCGTAAAGCCCCGCTCGTCGGCGTACAACGTGGCAGTAATCGTGCAGAGTAGTCCGCACCCCAAGCGTGTGATTGATCTGCGTCTTTTCATGGTTGATCCTCCTCCTGTGTACGTAGGTCACTTCAGGAGCCGCAGCGATACGACCTTGTCGCTCAGCCCCACGTTACTAAGGTAACATATCGGGCCTTGATCGCAAAATCGAATCCCGTTTCGTCATGTCCTCCGGGGTTTCCCACTTGCCGTGGTCATTGGTCGATCGCTCGAACCCCCGGCCGCTACGGAGTGTTCGTTGCGGCGGCGTGCCAAGCGGCCCATTGGTGTCTGGCCTGCTGCCGTTGCTCGGGTGGCAGGTCGGACGAGAACGGCGGGTTCAGACCGGTGATGCGGGCCAACGCCGCGGCGGCGCGCTCGGCAATAGTGCCAGGCGCGTTTTCGAGCGCGGGCCGCGAAGCCGGCAGGGGGAGCGAGGTCGGGAGCGACGCCGCAATGGGAAGTGAAGCCGCTGCGTCATTCGATTGCGGCGCGGGCAGCCAACCCGGCAGCGCTCGGGGGGCCTCGGTCCGCAAGCCGCGCAGCGCTTCCAGGGCGAGCCGCGACACGCGCGCGGGTACGTCGCAGGTGCGATGGTCCTCCAACAGTTCCAGCAGCGGCGGTACACACGGCGGTGTACCTATATCCCCTAACGCGTCCACCAGATCAGCCCGACGGCTCGCCTCAGCCGGCCGGGCAGCCAACTCGGTCAACGCCGCCACCGCTGTCGGCGTGGCGATGCGGCCGAGCGCGATGCAGGCGCTGCTCGCCACCGTCTCGTCGGACGACGAGTACATCCGTTTCAGCTCGGGGATGACCGATTCGTCGGCGTGGATCGCCAGCCCCAGCGCGGCCAATTCACGCACGGTCTCATCGGGGTCCTCGAGCAGCCGCAGCAGGCGCTGCCGGGCCCAGTCCGTGTCGAGCTGGTGCAGCACGACGACGCCGAGCTGCCGGATCTCCGCGTCCTCGTGCTCCAGCAGGACGGCGGTGCCCCAGCGGCCGCCGTCGCCGGCGTTACACAGCAGCGTCAGGTACATCGCCCGCTCGGGCGTGGTGGTGCCGTGCGCGATCCGCCCGGCCCAGTAGCGGGAGCGGATGGGCGTGCGAAAGATGATGGCGGCCAGGCAGGCCAGGGCGGTCAACAGGACCATGGCCGTCCCGGGCCGCAGTCGCCGCGTCCGCCGCGTCCGCTTCGGTTCTGGTGCCGCGTGGTTCTGCATAGCGAAGATTGTACCCGCAAGAGCGGGTCGGTCTGATAAACATGGTAATCGTGGAAAACTCCGACCAAGGGCCCGCGCGGGTGCTAAGATCAAACGATAGGGGCTCAGTTGTGTTCAGGACGTGTGGGCGGGCCAAATGAAGCGCCATCCGTTCGATCTGTTGATGGAGCTGCCGGCGGACGAGATCCGCCTGGACTGTGCCGCCCTGCACCTGTGCCGGGATGTCTATCCCCACCTCGACCTGAACACGTACCTGGGGAAGCTGGACGCGATGGCGGAGGCCTTGGCGGATGCCCGACCGGGCTTGGCGGCCACGCTGCGCTACCAGGCCATGCGCGAGGTGCTCGTCGAGGGTTACGAGCTCACCGGGAACCAGGAGGATTACTACGACCCCCAGAACAGCTACGTGAGCCGGGTGATCGACCGGCGAGTCGGGATCCCTATCAGCCTGGCGGTGGTGTGGATCGAGGTGGGGCGGCGGCTGAAGTGGCCGGTGGCCGGGCTGCGCTTCCCCGAACACTTCCTGGTCCGCTTCGACGATCCCGAACGCTTCGTGCTGGCCGATCCGTTCAATGACGGCCGCTCGTTGTCGGTCGAGGACTGTCGCCAAATCCTGCATCGTCAGTCCAACGGCAAAAGGCGGTTCTACTCGAAGTATCTCCAGCCGGTCGGCACGCGTGCGATCCTGACGCGGATGCTGAACAATCTGCGCTCGATCTACCTGGCGAACCAGGATTGGGGTCGGCTTTCGGCAGTGCTGCAACGGCTGGCCGCGGTGGAGCCGGCGAACGGGCGACACCTCCAGGAACTGGCGGCAATCCGCTATCGCCAGGGCGATCTGCGCGGCGCCTACGCCCATCTGGCGGCTTGCCTCGAGCGGTTTCCCGACGCGGCGGACCGCCCAACCGTGCAGCGCAGCCTGGAGACGCTCGAGCGGGTCATCGTGGCCATGAATTGACCCCGACCCCTGGGCTGCCTCAGTCCTGTCCGAAGACGATTCCTACCACCCGGACAGGAGAGGGATCGTGCTCCAGCACGGTGGACTCAACCCGCCTTGCACCAGTTAACACCCCGAAAGATGTAAGGTATAAGGTGCTCCGGGTAGTAGCCGGGGTGAGCCTTGGATCACGACGGGCGTCAGAATTCACCGCAGCGGATGGGCCAAGGCTCGCATGACCGGCCTCGGTCGTCCGGCGGGTCGGCCTCGCGACCGCTGTTGGTCCTGCTGTTGGACGGGGTGGCGTTCGAGCGAATCGAGCATCTGTGGCGTCAGGGCTACTTTCGCACGTTCCATCGCCCGGCGCGGGTGATCTCGGTCTTCCCCACGCTGACGGATCCCGCCTACGACGCGTTCTTCCGCTGCGGGCCGACGCCCGGCTACGAGGCCGGGTATTTCGATCGGGCGGCGAACCGCCTGACGGGGGCGTTTCGACCATATCTCCGCGGCGCCAACGAAAAGTGGGTGCGCTTCACGGACTACCGCATCGGCTTCTTCGAAGACGCCATCATGTACCTGTTCCCGCGGCACACCTTTCGCAGCGAGCTGCGCCGAACGCGTCGCGTGGTGGATGACTGCCTGGCACGGGGTCGGCTGGAGGTGGTGATCTACATCCTGAGCACCGACGGCCTCGGTCACATGCTCACCTGCCCGAAGATCGACGAGATGTTGGCCGAGCTCGATCGATGGGTCGCAAGCTTGCTGGACGAGCGGGGCGGCGAACTCGAGATCGTCATGCTGGCCGATCACGGCATCAGCACTACGCCAACCAAACGCTTCCGTCTGCGGCGACGCCTGCGGCGAGCAGGGTTGCGGACCGTGAAGCGTCTGGTGCGGCCCGGCGATGTGGCCGTGCCGACCTTCGGGCTGCTGGATTTCGCCCGCGTTCACACCTACGACGATGCCACGCGCGACCGGGTGGTTGAGGCACTGGCCGACTGCCCGCAGGTCGAGCTGGTGGCCTGGCGTGCGGGAGAGCGGGTGGGCCTGCTGACGGATGAGGGGCAGGCACAAATCAGGGCACGTCAAGACGGGGACCGGCTTGTCTACCGGTACCAAGCGGTCCGCGGCGATCCGCTGGGGTTGGAGGGAGTCTGCCCGGCGATGCAGGCGGCCGGGGCCATGGATGACGAGGGCTTTGCCGGCTCGGCGGCGTGGGTGGCCCGGACCGCGGAACACGACTTCCCCGCCGCCGTACCCCGCCTCTGGGACGGAATGTGCCGGCTTTCCGCCGAGCAGCCCGATGTGGTGGTCAGTCTGGCGGACGGGTGGTACACGGGCAGCGGTCTACTGTCTTATTTCGTGCAGATGCAGGGTACGCACGGGGGTCTGCACCGGCGGGCCAGCGAGACTTTCGCCATGTCCACGAGTTTCGAGCTTCCCTCGCCGATAGGCTTGGAGGGGCTGTCGGCGGTAATCCGCCGCCGGCACGGGTGGCAGCCGGGGGAGCGGGGGCGGGCGGCCGACAGGGCCGAGAAAAATAGCGATTGACTGGCCACGGGCTGGCCGGATGTGGTATGATACCTCACGTGGCACGCGGATATGTCTGCGCCGTACGAGCTGTGCGGTGAGGGATGCGGACAGGGAGCAGAACCATGAGAACGGTCATGACGTACGCAGTGGTTTGTCTCGTAGTGGCATCGGCGGCGATGGCCCAGGTGGGAACGCAGAGCGAGACCCCGCCGCCGCCGGGCAGGACCCCTTCCACGCTCGAGCTGCTGAACCAGCGGCTCCCGGAGGTGATGTTCGAGGAGCTCCCGCTGGAGCAGGTGATGGAGTTCATCGCCGACTTCACGCAGATGAACGTGGTCGTCAGCTGGCAGATTCTCGAGGACGCCGGCATCGAGCGGGACAAAGCGATCACGATCAAGGTGCGCAACGTGCGCCTGCGACAGGTGTTATGGTTGATAATGAAAGAGGCCGGGGGGACCGACCTCAAATTGGCTTACCGTGCCAGCGGGAACATGCTGGTGCTTTCCACCGAGGAGGACCTGGGTCAGGAAATGCTGGTCAAGGTCTATGACGTCAGCGACCTGCTCGTCCGTCCCCCACGCTTCGCCAACGCCCTGCAACTCGACGCCACCCAGGCACTACAGCAGGCTGCACAAAGCGGCCAAGGTGGCCAGGGCGGTGGTGGTGGTGGCGGCGGCCAAGGCCTGTTCGGTGGGCAGGGCAGCGGCCAGCAATCCCAGCGCGACGATGAACGCGATGGAGCCGGCGCGGGCATGCAGGAACTCCGCCAGCTCATCGTCGATACCGTCGAGCCGGACAGTTGGGTGGATAACGGCGGGTTGGGCACGATCCAGCCGTTCGGCAACGTGCTGGTCGTCCGCAATAGCATTCTCGTGCACCAAAGGCTGAGTGGCTACGTCGAGGGGGGGGATTAGCCCCCGGCTGAGCCGAGAATGGGAGCACGGTTTCTCCGAACGGGGTGTATCAACCCCGGCGCGCTCATCGTTGAGACGCCATGCCCGATACCAGCGAGTTGGTCTCCTGGAGCGGCTTGCTTCTGGTGCTCGGTGTTCCCGCGATCATCCTGGGCTGGTTTGGCGCGCGCGCACTCAAACGTCGCCTGCTGCGGCACCAGTCTTCGGAGCAGCCCTTCACCATCCAGGACCTGCGTGACATGCGATCGCGCGGGCAGATCACCGAGCAGGAGTTTGAAGCCATGCGGGCCGCTGTGCTTCAGCAGTTCGATTCCGACGCGTCGGCCCAATCGCCGGGCGGCCCGCAGCCCGACGATGCCGAAGACGACCACCCGCCTACTCCGCCCTCGGAGTAGAGCCTGCCATCAGTCCAGCCTGTGCGTTTGAGCGGGATGAAGCTCCACCGGCTGGTGTATAATGAATGGGGTCGGTGGTCGCGTTTGGGCGTAGAGAAGAAACGAGATGGGTTCCGCAGGCGGGTGGCTTCAAACGCGGGCGACGACAGGGTAGAATTGACTTAGGTGCTGCTCGCAAATGCGACGAAAGGAATAAGGGGCGCCCGGCTTGGTCGGCCGGCACGCCAGAGGGTGGTGCATGAGCGGGAGTCGTGGAAATTCAGGGGGCCGCGCGAAAAGAGGAAGCGTCTGTAGCTTCTGCGGAAAGGGGCACCGCGAAGCCGGCCCAATGGTCGAGGGGGCCGACGACGTCTACATCTGCTCCTCGTGTATCGACCTGTGCCATAACCTGGTGCGGGAGGAACGGCGACGGGCCGGTCGCGGACGCTCGCCGTTCAAGACCGTGCCCAGGCCGCGGGAGATCTTCGAGTTTCTCGACCAGTACGTGATCGGTCAGGACCTGGCCAAGCGGGCTCTGTCCGTCGCGGTCTACAACCATTACAAACGCCTGACCCACTTCGACTCGATGCAGGAAGACGACGTCGAACTCGACAAGAGCAACGTCTTGCTGCTCGGGCCGACTGGGTGCGGAAAAACGCTGCTGGCCCGCTCGCTGTCCCGCTACCTCAGCGTCCCGTTCGCGATCGGCGACGCTACCACGCTCACCGAGGCGGGTTACGTCGGCGAAGACGTCGAGAACGTGCTGCTCAAGCTGCTCCAGAACGCCGACTACGACCTGGAAGCCGCCCAGCGCGGGATCATCTACATCGACGAGATCGACAAGATCGGCAAAACCTGGAACAACGTCTCGATCACCCGCGACGTGAGCGGGGAAGGCGTGCAGCAGGCCCTGCTCAAAATGCTGGAAGGCACCATCAGCAACGTGCCCCCGCAGGGCGGCCGCAAGCACCCCGAACAGCAGTACATCCAGATCGACACGACCAACATCCTGTTCATCTGCGGCGGGACTTTCGTCGGGTTGGACAATATCATCCGCAAGCGGCTGGGGCGCAAGGCGATCGGCTTCAGCGCGGAAGCCCCCGAGACGGACGAAGTTCGCGAGCTCGGCCAGACTCTGGAGGAGGTTACCCCGGACGATCTGATCGAGTTCGGCATGATTCCGGAGCTGGTCGGGCGGGTGCCGGTGGTTTGCACGCTGGAGCCGTTGGACAAAGAGGCGCTGGTCCGCATCCTGACCGAGCCGCGCAACGCGATCGTCAAGCAGTACCAGAAGATGTTCGAGCTGGAAAACGGCGCGATCGAGTTCACGCCTGACGCACTCGAGGAGATTGCCGAGCGGGCCCTGAAGCGCGATACCGGCGCCCGCGCGCTGCGCTCGATCGTGGAGGAGTTCATGCTCGATTACATGTACGAGCTGCCCGAGACCAAGCCCGCCGGCCAGTATACGGTGACGCCGAAAGTGGTCCGGGGCGAGGCCCACCTGCTGAAGACCGGCCGCCGCCGCAAAGAATCCGCCTGACTTGCACGGATCGACACGCCAAGCAGATGTAGCGGGCGGGCTCCGTCCCGGCCGGCTTCTGTGGGATCGGGTTCCAACCGGTCAAGCCCCTGCCACCCGCCGTCAGTCCGGCAGGGTCCGTTGTGCGGACGACCGCTGCGGCGGTAGTGACCCAAAAGCCTCAGTGCATGAGCTGACCCCGCAACTTTGCCGCCGGGCGCCGGTATAAACCGACGTCTCCTTTCAAGACATGTGCCTCCGTCTAAGCGGGCGGCAGCCGGACGGGTAAACCCCGCCCGGCTGCCGGCTTTTCCCGTCGATCGAACCCGTTGCTACGGGCAGCCTTGGCCCCAGTTGGACAGGAGGATGCCCAGGTCGGACTGATCGGTATCGCCGTTGCCGTCCAGGTCGCCGTCAGCGCTGGTCATCCAGGCTGCCAGCAAGATCCCCAAGTCGGACTGATCCACGCAGCCATCGCCGGTGAGATCGCCGGGGCGTAATCGGATATGCAGGACGACGCCCGTGTCGCCGAACGGCGTGCCGGTTCCGTTGGCGAGGACGTAGATCTCACCCTGGGCGTCCTGCCCGAAGCCGAGCAACGACAATCCCAGTTCGGCTTGGTCCACGAGCGGGAACTCGCGGAGTGCGTTGGTCTCGTCGAGGTAGAACAGTCGCCCGTCGTTGCTGAAGGTCTGCGCGAAGTCGCCGAAAACGTAGCGACCGCTAAGCGGGGCAATCCTGCTGCCGCGGTAGACGAATCCGCCGACGATGGCGATGCCCTCGTTGTGGTCATACTGGGCCCGATGGGATCGATCAGCCCACCCGGCACATCGAGCGGCATGTCGGTCACGTAGCCGGGCTCGTTTCCGTTGGCTACGAAGAAGAACGTGCCTTCCTTATAGTTCCAGCCGTAGTTCCCACCGGAGACCACCAGGTCGATCTCTTCGATGTCGTTCTGGCCGACATCGCCGACGTAGAGATTGCCGGTCAGCGAATCGAACGAGAAGCGGAACGGGTTGCGGAAGCCGTACGCGTAGATCTCGTCGAGGCCGTCCAGGCCGACGAACGGGTTGTCACCCGGGATGCCGTACTGGCCGTTTCTGGAATTGTTGCCAAGCGGATCGATGCGAATGAGAGTTCCCAGGATCGTATCCGTGTCCTGACCGTTGCCGATGCAGCCGTGACCGACCACCGGATCGCCGACAACGGGCGGACCGCCATCCTTGTCATCGCGGGCGCCGCCGTCACCGAGGACGATGTAAAGCTGGCCGTCCGGACCGAAGGTCATTGCGCCGGCGTTGTGGTTGAACTGCGGCTCGTCGATGCGCAGCAACTCGCGGGCACTGTTCGGATCGACGACCGAGTTCTCATCCGCCGGGTTGGGCACCTGCCATTCGAGGATGACCGTCTGGTGGTTCGGATCGAATCCGAAGGGCATGGTCGAGAAGTCGGCCTCGCCGGCCACCGGCTCCGACGTGTAGGTGTACAGCAGCCCATTGCTCAGGTAATCGGGGTGGAACGCCACGCCCAGCAAGCCGCGCTCGTCGAAGCTGTCCGGCCCGAAGACACCCAGCTCAACCAGCCGAGCACTGACGTCGAGGAAGACGTCCTTGGTTCCGGTGTCCAGGTCGATGGCCCACAGGGTCCCGTCCTGATCCGTGACGAACAGGCGATCCGTATCACCCGGCGCGAAGGTGCCCCAGTTCGGGGCCGTCAGCCCGGTGGCGACCGTCTCCAGTTGGATATGGAGGTCGCCCGCCGCGATCACGTCCGGGATCGGGTTGGTGAGCGGACCCGGCATAACCTGCCCGCGAATCTCGCCCGGCGGGTGAATGTCGGTGTGAATGTTCACGTACCATAGCCCCGCCAGAAGATCTGCCACTTGCTGCTCGGTCAGCGTGGCCGAGCCGACCTTCGGACTCCCCAGCGGCAGCGTGATCTGAACGCCGGCATTCTGGCACTGCGGCGCCGGCCCGTGAAAGTGGGCGGCGGCCTCGCTGCCTTCCAGCCCGCTGAACGTGATCTCCCAACTGAACTGATTCGTGCTGGGTAGCAAGGTTGCGGTTCCGCTCGCGGTCGCGGTCGTATCCGCCGCCGGCACCTCCTGGTCCCCGTCGAGTGTGATGACGAAGTCTACCGCGTCGAGGTCAACCGTGATCAGGCCGACCATGCCCAAAAAGCAATGGGGTCGGCAGAAATAGGGGATTTCGGCAACGTCGTCCGGAATGACGAACTCGAAATCCGGGTCGCCACTGGTCATCGGGTCATCGAAGTAGAGTTCGTCATACGTGCAATCCGTACCTGACGTTACCGTGTGGCTGCCGCTCTCCCAGACCCAGCGGACCGTGTCGCCCGGAGCGACCGTGATGTCGGCCGGGTCGAACTCAAAGTTCCGCACGATCACTTCGTGCGTGGCCGCGGTGGCGATGCCGGCCGCCGCCAAGGCGGACAGAACCGTTACTAGGTAACTCTTCCAGACGAACCTGCCGCGCATTCCTTGCTCCTTTCACAGATAGCTATGTCGTAAGGGGATAGAGGTTTTGCGTGGACTGCTGGTCGCCCTTGCAAGAGGTCGGCCGCCCTGCCTGTTACGTGCAAACCGCACCGCCGCCAGAGAATTCCCCCACCTCGCGAATTGGCGAAACACAAGCAGCGGCCGCGCCGGTTGTCCGCCGAGGTGTCGCGGACCTTTGCCGCGCGCCGATGGAACAAGGCGCACCACGCCCCATTCGGCACATGCTACGACTGTCTCAAGCGCGCTCTCGTCGGCGGCGCGTAAGCAGGGCACGGGCGGAGGAAAAGGCCCGTGCCCTTATAGAAACACCATGGTGCGGCCCGCAGGGTCAGCCCTTGACGCGGCTGAACCGTGTCGAGGGTCAGTTGCTCCTGAGCTTATCCAGGAACCCTTCCAGCTTGCGGGCGCGAACCGGGTGTTGCAGCTTGCGGATCGCTTTCGCTTCGACTTGCCGCACGCGCTCGCGCGTGACCTTGAAGATTTTGCCGACCTCTTCGAGTGTATAGGTGTACCCGTCGCCGATGCCGTAACGCAGCTTGATGATCTCCCGTTCGCGGTAGGTCAGCGTCTTGAGCACCGCCTCGATGCGGTCCCTGAGCATGTCGCTGGCGGCCGTGATGACCGGCGACTCGGCCCGCTCGTCCTCGATGAAGTCGCCGAAGTAGGAGTCTTCGCTCTCGCCGACCGGGCGGTCGAGCGAGATGGGATGTCGGCTGATCTTCATTACGCGGCGGGCCTCGGAGACGGGCATATCGGCTTCGCGGGCGATCTCTTCGATCGTCGCCTCGCGTCCCAGGGCCTGGAGCAATTGCTTGCTGATGTTCCGCAGCCGGCTCATCGTTTCGATCATGTGCACCGGGATGCGGATTGTGCGGGCGTGATCGGCGATCGCCCGCGTGATGGCCTGGCGGATCCACCAGGTGGCGTAGGTGCTGAACTTGTATCCGCGGCGGTACTCATACTTGTCCACCGCCCGCATCAACCCGGTGTTGCCTTCCTGAATGATGTCCAGGAAGGCGAGCCCGCGGTTGCGGTACTTCTTGGCAATCGACACGACCAGTCGCAGGTTGCCGCCGGCCAGCCGCCGCTTGGCCTCCTCGTACTCCCCGAACACCTTCTGTGAGTCGTCCAAGCGCTTGCGCAGGTCCTCCACCGACTCCGAGTCCAGGTCCGTGATCCCGTCGAGTTCCTCCTTCATCGCTTCGGCCTCTTCGGGAGGCAGCGACTTGCCGCGTCTCTTGAGCTCTGCCTGGAGCGACTCCGCCTTGCGCGTCATGGCGTTGAGCTTGCGCATCATGGGTGTGATGCGGCTGGTGCGTAGCGGGAGCTCCTCGAGCAGCGTGACCGCCCGCCGCCGACGTTGATTCATCCGCTCCTGGGCGGCCTGACGGGCGGCAGCCGCGGTGCGGGCTTCGCGGATCAGGTTCCAGTCGACTTGATTGAGCTCCGCCAACTTCCGCACGGTCGTCAGGTTGGCCGGCAGGCGCTTGATGATCGTGGCTTTGGCCATGCTCT
>Ga0307378_10005171_pt1 | contig 18277 bp, 19 predicted proteins | sample UN1MG_FD_202238 | JGI IMG/M metagenome (GOLD analysis project Ga0307378, IMG submission 202238) | Soil microbial communities from Risofladan, Vaasa, Finland - UN-1 | ecosystem: Environmental > Terrestrial > Soil > Coastal area > Acid sulfate soil | place: Finland: Risofladan, Vaasa | collected... | reverse complement strand
GATATTTTCCCACGTATCTCTGCTACGGTCATCGCCTTTAATTATAGGGCAACCTTATCTGCTTAACAATAGTCAGAAATGTTACCTGATAGCTCTAGTCGGATACAGATTCTCCCAGTTGCTGCTGAGTTACCCTCAACTGCGATTGGTTTTGGATGTTTGCGTCTACTCAAGTATATCGCCAGATATTTAAAGAGACTTCGGGCTTTGTGGTACTCATCGTTGAGGACACCACTCTTATTTAATTTTGCTGGTCCCCTTTCTTAGTTTGCGACTCCGTATGAATGCCGGCGAGGTATTCGAGTGGCTGAAGGACAAACCTCTCCTGTAACCTAGTGAACGCGCTAGATATCAATACTTTGTCGTAGTCTCCAGGCATGAATAAGTTAGGGTAGTGCTCTGGATGCAATGCAACATCCTTAAAGGCAGCCGCCCAACCTAGCTTCTCCTCACGTGTTAGGGACGACCAAGCGCGGTCCATCAACTCGTGACCTTGGTCCGACTGGCGAACTTCTTTGTCCCTAGGTGTATTTCCTAAGCTTTCAAGCTTGCGCATCCATTCATTGTCACCATAGTGGCGCGCCTTTCGATGAAATCGGCCCAGGTACTTAGAGGGATAGTCCTTTGCCTTATGGAGCCATCCATAGTCGTAGCCAAAAGCAATAAGGTCGATTAATCTGTGTATCTCATTGGATGGCATTCCTACTTCCTTTACGCCATTACTTTCATTTACATCGGTCACTGAGAATACTAACTTGCTGTCTTGGGGGCATTATATAGCATCTGAATCGCTATTGACTAGGCGCACACGGGGTATATCATCGAATACAGCTTTACGAAACGTCACTTTGTTAGTTGTTTACTGATGTGATAAGCTTGACCGTATCTAGCCAAGAGGCACGAACAAAGTGAGCAAGTACAAAGTTGGGAGAAATGACCCATGCCCTTGCGGTAGCGGCAAGAAGTACAAAAACTGCTGTTATCCTAGTAAGACGCGTGCGTGGAAAACAGCTAGCTCACACGAAAGTCCCGCGTTTACAGTCAAGCCAGAGGAAACGCCTGAGCCGATAACGCATCATGGTGTTTCTTCTGATGGCGGTAAAACGTGGGAACCTCGGCCTGGTCTACTGGCATCGCGAATCTATGGTAGAGACCCGAAGGACATAGATGAAACAATTAGTAAGATGATAAAATTGGTGTCGAGTGGTATAAACACACTGAGTCTCTCTAGTGCCGTTAAGCAAGATTTTATAAAACGTATAAATGACGTAGACCATAAACTCCACGCAGTCAAGTATCACCTGAACAATTATGAGCAAGCTGAAAGTGATAAGATTAAAGAATTTAGTAACAATTACAAGCCTCCTGCTGGGGTTCAAATGGTTATTGAAGAACCAAGGCTTATTTATGAAGTTGAAGCTTTTATTTTCCAAACAAAAAGTTGCTTGGATATATTGTCCTGGGTACTAAAGCCAGCATTTGGTTTCCCTTACTGTAGCTTTGGCGATAAGGGAGACGATATTATTAAGCAGTTGAAAAATAATTGCCCTGCCACCCTTGACACCTATGCAGAGAACATCATAAAGCTTATTGAAGACGCTCAAGATGCGTGGGTAGTAGAACTTATAGACATGCGTGACAAAGTCACACATTATTCCAGACTTGAAGGCTTTAACTGTTTTATAGAAGACCCGTATATAAGAGGTGGCACTGCCAACATTCACTACCCAACGATGCCAAATACACGAAGGGCACTGGAGTATTGCCAGAATGTTTGGGAAAGGCTTCTAAGTTTTTGCGAGGACTTTCTTAAGCTTACACTTGAGGCAGCAAGAATGCCTAGATAGTGCGCCATTTTTCTATTTATGGCTTTGCTCTGACTATCCACGTAAATGGAGGTGCATATGCCTGAGCTAAGTGAACTCAAACCCTGGGATAGTGTTACCTGGGACAACCATAAAAAGGATAGTGGAACTGCGCATCTTGAGAGAAGACCGTATTACTATAAGATCGTTGGCGCCGGCAAGGAGGTCAGAATTCTTATCATTTCTGCAGTGTCATCGGGAGCACAGGTTAGGGACCTTCACGCTGTTGATTATCTAAGGCTAGACCAAAACGGGTTCGGCAAGTTAATGCAAGTTGGCAAAGATGCATTCGGGACCTCATAAGACCACTAAAAACGTTTCATCGAGTTGTTCAGCAACTACCTGGGGAGTCCTGTTACTTGTGACCAAGAAGGCCATCGCTTATGGCAACCGGTCCATCTAGTCCACTTCAGTCCAGCCAAAGTCCAGGTTCCATTGGTGAAATCATCACCGTTTCGTCACCATGGTGGCAGCAAGCTGATAAATAGCTGATTAAGTGGTAAAAAAATGGAAGAAAGAAAGACACTACTGTCTCTGACACCTTGCGTGTGCCCAGCCATGTTCCTTCATATAGGCTATCATTGCCTTATGAGAGTCACTGTTGGGCGGCATATCTATTCGCTTCCCACATACAGCGCAGAAATACCAGATTTGGTAGTCCTCTATGGCTTGGTCATGGCCTTTATTCCATGCTGTCTCTTTTATCTTCTCGATATCAGACACTTTCGCCTGCTGAAGGCCTAGCGACTCCTTAACAAAGTCGGCAAATGATATTCCACCCAGGTCCTCAAGGCGCTGCTTCAACAAGTCGTAGATGTCTTTGCTAACCCTAAAGGATACTGTAGGGTGACTCTGCTCATATCTTATTCGGGCTGGTGGTTTGTGGGTAGCCTTTGCCATATCAACTTACCCTATCGTTTGCCATAGCGTTTACTATATAGTTTACCACAATGGTTTACCATAGGGCAAAATCGACTTCATTAGCACAATAACGGCTTCAGAATACCGTCTGATAACGATGCTAAGTCGTTGTAAGTTAACTTTGTGCGTGGCGTCTGCTATACTAAAAGAGGGTGGCTCAGGACGGCTTAACCCGCAGGTTATCCGACAAGAAATGTGGACTATATCACACTAAAAGTGGAGTTACGGTGGAGAGTAAGAGCGTATCGCTTACCGATGAGATTTATGCTGAACTCGTAGACGGACTGAAAACGGGCCTAGACTGGACGCACTTCCTGGCCAAACACAACGCCAGTAAGGGACCGCTCTATAATGCTATTGGGCGATTCTTTAACGAACTCGAGCCAAAAGTCAAAGCCGCTAACGAAGTCCAAGCGCAGTTGGACCAGGCTGGACTTAAGCTGGAGTCCTTGGACGAGAAAATAAAAGAAGCGGAGAGTGATGTTGCGCGGCTGGAGGACACGAAAAACACCCTCAGCGATCAGATTGGTACCCTTGAGACCAAACTTGGGGAGAAGACCGAACTAGCAAGGCATCTAGCAGAGCTTGGAAGGCTTGGCTTCGACCTCAAGAGGCTAAGACAGTTGCAGGAAACGCTTGCTGAGATTGGTATTAAACACGGACTTAGGGGCAAACAGGCAGTTACTAAATTCTTCGATGACTTAAAAGACTACGAGGCCATACTTGGGGCAGAGGCACTACTTGAGGGACTTCAGACCCAAATTGAGACCAAAAAACTGGAGGCGGAGAACTGGCAGGCGAAGGAGGAGACATTAAGGAGAAAACACGATGACCTAAAGGAAGCTATTAGTGTAGTGTATGCCTTTCGCACCAGAGGTATTAAGGTAAGTGACATACTCAACTGGCACCGAATTCTGAACCAGTTTGAAACGGTAGATCAGTTTAACCAAAGCCTAGCCCAATACGGCGATGTGATTAAACTCCTTAACGCCAGGAAAGAGGAAACTGAAGGCTACGAGCTGAGATTAGCAAAAGCCCAAAGTCAGGTGGAGACCCTAGAAAAAGAGAGGGCTAAAATTGAGGCAGCGATTGAAGCCCTCAAAATAGCCGGAGTTAAAGAGGTTAAGGCGATAGCTGAGGAAGTCAAGAAGCACCTGCGAAGCCTAGTTGCTGAGGAGGTTAAGGAAATCCAGGCTGCAGGTCAAAAGGCCAGGGATGAGTTTAGCAGCTATCTCGCTGGTATCGACTCAGTAGCTAAAAGGGCGTTTGAGATCGGACAACAGCTTGAAGCCACAGGGCAAGAATTACGAAATTATGAGGACATAAAGAACATACTTGAATCCCATGCAAATCTACCGGAGACACCAATGTGAGCAGATTTTCGGATGACCTCAGACATGTGCTAGAAGCTGTTGAGCGAAGGATACAAAAGCTTCCCAGGGAGGTGGACTCCGCAGTGAAGCATCTCGACAGAACCAGGCTAAGAGATGCCTTCCAGAAGCTTCATCAAGATTACAAGAATTCGCTTCAGGAAGAGCAGTCTGCAGCCGGAATAGGGGGCTTTGCCACCGGGCTAGCTCTCCTTGCTGGGCAAGTAACTAAAGATGAGGCTTCCAGCGTCAAGGCAATGCTATCTCCTGATGTAAGAATTATGATAGGCAGCGGAGAAGTAAAAGTGGTAGCCATCTCCAGGCTTGCCAGAGAGAATAAAACGACAGCCTCGGAGACAATTTCTAATCTTCAAGAGCAAGGTTACACAGTGCTTGCCTGGGATCAATATGAAGAGGTGCTGGATGAAATAGGTAACCTAATTAGTGAGGGGAAGGGAGACAGAATTACTGAACCTCCGAGAAGCGCCATTAGTCTAGATGACTTAAATCGCCTTATGCCGAAATTATGAGCAAATATGCACGTCTTCCAGAAGCTAAACAAGTAAACAACGTTTACTTACTATAATTACACAAAAGTAGACGCCTGGGTAAGGGCTTCACATCATAAAGGCAAACACGCAGCAGGTCGGCTCTGACTCATAGCATAGAGTCATAAGCTAGTTACAAGAAAGTCACATCTCGATGAAATGTGTCCTTGGCTGGCTCAACACAATAGTTTACATGCTGCCCAGTATTGACAGTTATCTGAATACCATGCTAGCCTGCCTTATTGAAGACAAAGCTCTTGTACCGATCTATATCAATTGGGAAATTGTCTCGCTTGAGCTTGGTTAAGGATAGGCAATGTCGGTACCATATGCCAAGGTAATTGTTAATCCTGCGGCAGGAGGTTACTCAATTCGGAGGGAGTGGCCATGGATTAGAAGGCAGTTGCGGGATATTGGTCTATCATTTGACCATGAGTATACAGAGGGAGTAGGTCATGCCATTGAGCTAGCTAGGATAGCTGTGGATACTGGTTATCGTTACCTTATTGCTGTTGGTGGTGATGGGACAGTAAACGAGGTAGCCAATGGTATACTTGGCTCAACTCATTCGGGTAGTACAATTCTTGGTATGGTGAGCGCTGGAACCGCGTGTAGTCTTGCACGTTCGCTGGGTCTTCCTGAAGATTATGCCAGTGCTTGCTCTTTCCTGACTGGCCAACGAAGGTTATTGATTGATATTGGTGTCGTTGAATATAAGAGTGAGGGGCAATCCTTACAGCGCTTTTTTGTGAATGAGGCTAGTGTGGGCTTTGGTGCTGTAGTGATAGAAGCTTCAAAACATCTACCCACTCACTTTGGTTCCACCATCAATTATGTAGCTCGTGTCGTCAAAGGTCTTGGGTCTCTATTCACCTATCGAAACAAATGGCTCGCCCTGTATGTGGAGAATAATGTTGAGGCTAGTTGCATCTGCTCAGTGGTGGTGGCTAACGGACGCTACCTTGGGGGTAAGATGTATGCAGCACCCCATGCTGAGCTTCATGATGGCTTGCTAGATATAGTGGTTGTTGGTGATGTAGGGAAACTCGAGCTACTGAAGATATGGCCAACGTTATATAGCGGAAGCCATGTTACACACCCTAAAGTCAGACTGAAAAAAGTAGCGAGTGTTACAATCCAATCCTCTGAGCGAGTCCTCATAGAGGTCGATGGGGAACTCCTGGGAGAATGCCCAGCGTCTTTCTGGGTGATGCCATCCGCTTTGACCGTTGTAGCGTAGAACAAAGGCCCTACACATCAGACCAAGATATAACAACCCATCCCATTTAGGCGACAGAGAGATAATATTCTGGCTTAATGTGCACTTTTGATAACAAGAAGATGTTATAATTATTACACTACAAACACTGGTTCTACCATTTTGTGTAGCTGTAGCTAGCTGCCTCTGTCAATACGAACAACTGGAGGCGTAAAATTACTTATTGGAGAATGCAGCTTCATCCAGCCAAACCTAGTGAGGCAGTAAAACACTGCGTTGAAAGCCTTGCTGCCGGTTACATTGGTTTGGACTTTGAGTACGACGTTGGTGATCTAATGAAAACAACTCAAAAAAAGCTACCTGAATATGAACGAGACTACTGGGCATTTGCCCACGAAATGAAGGTTGACGACGTTATTCTTATCATTGCTCACCATTTTCCCTTTGCTTTGGCTACTGTTTCTGGCAAGTATAACTATGTGCGGTCAAAAGATCCCAAGCTTGGGATTTGGTTCAGGCATTTTCGGAAGGTAGAAGATGTAAGATACTATGCGGATTTTGTAACTAATGCCAAATCCTGGCAACAAATAACTATGACTGATACCATTTCACCATTGCGAGATCCTAACTCTCTATCCTTCAAGTTGATTGAAGAGTGGATACAGACAACCTAAGCAGTTGATTATTAAGTATCATATGTGTAAGGAGCAGGATGGAGGATTGAGATAATGAAGCACTGTTATAGCTTATTTTCAGGTGGATTTGACTCGACTTTAGCCACTTTAAAAGAAATTTCAGAGAATTCACCTCTTAAGCTCACGCTAGTATTCTGCAATTATGGTCAGAAGTCGAAAGAAAAAGAAGCTGAAGCAGTAATTCAGTTGCTCCCTTACATCAAAGAGTTCGCAAGGAACACGGATAAAAACACAGTAGTGGATCATCAAGTCACAACAATCAAAATCGAGGGTCTATTTTCTTGGAGCCAGTCTTCCATTCTAGAAGGCAGATCAAAAGGAGGAGATGCAGGTCTAGAGAATCGTAATTTGATACTACTATCCTGCCTTTCTTCGATCATAATGGCAGACAGGAAAAAATCACGACATAAGGAACATGTCTACATAATCACCGGGTTTACGAATACTTATTACGATACTTCTCTACGCTTTCGGGATGCTATCAATGCTTTCTTTCGGACCACAAGACAAAAGATTGAAGTTAAAACACCTCTAATACCAGAAGGTCATAAAGAAGCGATTGATTTGGATGAACTTATAAAAACAGCGAAATCACTAAACATATTGCCCTTACTTGATAAAATGACTTGGAGTTGTTATTTCCCCGAAAATGGTAATAGTTGTGGTACTTGTGATCCGTGTAAAAAGCGCAGAAAAATTTCAGAAGCACTAACGTAAGATTATTTAAGATGAAGCTCTAAGATTGTATTAGTAAATGGCTTCGATCTCTAAAAGATTGAACTTATTGACGGACTGTTACCACTGTGACTAACAGCACCCCCTCATCACCATGCTATAATAATCGTCGAGAGATAGTGTTTGACAATAATGTTTAACCCAGCTAGCAGGTTTGGAGGGGTCAAGATGAAAAGGGAAGAGATGAATCAGAAGGTCACAAATGAGCTTAATCATATCCCTCACATTAAGGGACATTTGGAGCAGAATCTCTTTAGGTCAGGCTATAATGCTATACGACGCCATGATCTTGCAGTGAATCCAGCGACACCTCCCAGCATGTCCTTCAGGAAAATGCTAGAGCAAGCCAGAAAAACTAACCCCAGCTTCCTGCCTATTTACGATAGAGCCTTTTCCCCAGACATATAGTCTGGCTAACGGATTTGGAGAGGAGGTATAGGGAATAGTGACCGGGATGGCTGGCAAAACCAAGGGATGGTGGATCTTACCCGTTGTTTTCGGTTTTTTGCTGGTTACTTCGTGCGTTGCCGGTACACAGCCACCTCCTCCTTCCCAACCTCCTGTTATCCAAGATTTCAGTGTCAGCCCAAGCGAGATAACGGCCGGTCAATCTGCAACGTTAAACTGGGATGTCACTGATGCCACCTCCGTCGCCATAGAACCAGACATAGGCAGTGTGCCTGCCACGGCGAACAAGGTAATATCCCCAAACGTAACTACCACCTACACATTGGTGGCCGCGAATTCTAGTGACAGCGTTAGTAAGTCTGTTACTGTCGTAGTAACACCTAAAGTAATACCACCCAAGGCCCAGCTGAAGGTCTACTTCATCGATGTGGGGCAGGGGGATTCAATCCTGATTGATTCCGGGGATACCGAGGTTCTGATTGATGGAGGAGACAAAGCCCCTGGCGTAGTCCCATTTCTGAAGAATAAGGTGGACGGAGTACTTGAGGTGATAGTGGCCACCCACCCCCACGCCGACCACATAGGCGGACTCACTGCAGTACTTGCTAGCTTCGAGGTGGATGACATCTGGATCAACGGAGATAAGAGTAGTTCAGTGACATACAGCAATTTCATGTCCGCCGTGGATGCCGAAGTGGCGGCTATCCACACTGCCAAACGTGGCGGTCGCATCAAGGCAGGCGACCTCATTCTAGACGTGCTTAACCCTTCCGAGCCGTGGCTTGATAGTACGAATAACAGGTCCATAGTCCTGCTTCTCAGTTATGGCGATACTGACTTCCTCTTCACTGGCGATGCAGAGAAGGAAGCAGAAGCGAGCATGGTTGCTGCCGGCCTTATTCCCAATGTAGAAGTCCTAAAAGTAGGTCATCACGGTTCGCGCACGGCATCGTCAGGGCAGTTCTTGCAGGCTTGCCGACCCGAGGTCGCCGTCTACATGGCCGGGGTGGGCAATAGCTTTGGTCACCCACACCAGGAAACCATCAGTACACTCACTAGCATTGGTGCAAAGGTGTATGGCACAGATGTTAAGGGCAGTATCTGCATAACTACCGACGGCGAAAACTACAGCGTGCAATTAGAGAGACAAGATCTGTCTCCATCTGCGCCTCCAGAACCATCATCTGTCAGTGAACCTCCACCGCCTGTATCAACTGCTTGCCCCGGAGCTACGGCGGTCTGCAATGACGGAACGTGCAGTTACAGTAAGCATCGTAGCGGCACCTGTTCACATCACGGCGGGGTCAGGCAATGGGTTAACCGCCCACCGAACTAAAAGGTAATGTCTCAATTTAAAACTGGTCTCAAATCCCGTAGAGCCATTCACGAATACACCGTTCCGTTAGTATTATGGTGAATCGTTTTACAAAGGCCTTTTGGTGCGGTGCCTGAATCGCTTGACCCAGCCACGAGGGTTAACATAGTATTAGGCATGATGAAAAACACTAAGACTTACCTGTGGTGGGGCATATTCGTTGCTGGTGGTGGTTTCATAATTAGTATGGTCGTAACCATAGGGCTGATGACCGGGTATATGGTTCCTCTTGTTTTGTCACCAAGACTATGGTGTATACCTTTCGGCTTGTTGATTATTTCAGGCTTATGCATTGCGGCCGGCATTGCCTTGTTAGTAATTGGTCTAACGTTGAGGACTAAGAAGTAGCCAAGCAGACAAGGCAGCCACTCTATTCTAGCTAGCCTTTCATCGTCTTACCGGACTTCTGGTGCTGCTGCATATTGAACGATATGATGAAATGTTCAATCTTGATAAAGGTCTAACTAGAAGTGAGTTCTTCGTGGCTAAAGCACACGGTGTGGTAGACATATCGCCAGCTTCGACGATGGACCAAATCAAGTAGCCTTCTATTTGAATAGCAACGGGATTGCTTACCGAGTTGTGTCTAACTAACAAAAACCCCTTTAGTACCCTGGTTTCGCTTGTCTTGGAAATAGTGGTTTAACAATCCTGCCTGAGTAACTAAACTATTATCTCCTGTGGACATCAGGATTGCACATCGGTGAATTTAGCGAGTAGCAATCACTCGGGACTTTCTTCCGAGTTATTATGCTATTGTGTAAATGGAGCTTCGGTTTCACTAAATAGCCATGCTACTGACACTTTCAGTGCCTTAACCAACGCAGCAATTTCAATATCAGTAATCGGTCGTTGCCCGTTTTCTATTTTGGACAAACCCGATTGATCTATCGACAAACCTAGCGACTGAAGGCGAGCCACAAGGTCTAATTGTGTGATTTGTGGTTTTGCAGCTTTTCTAGCCTCTTTAATCCTTGAACCTACTACGTTCTTCTTCACAAGTGAAATAGTAGCTAATATGCTGCCAGAAAATATTCCACACGAGCATATTTTGTGTTAAAATTGGGAAGTGTAACATTGAGGTGACATTTCTCTGAAGCAAGGAGATTTCATAATAGAGGAGAGAGAAGGTGCCTTATGGCTACCAATGGTTGTGTTGCAATAATGGCGGTGAAGGCATCTTGTTAAGGAGAGAAATGAAGATGTCGACGAATGGAATTAGAGTAGGTCGATCTTACTCACATTGGCGCATCAGCGCCTATGAGTGTGATGTCAACCCATCTGGGGACCCAATGAAGCGAAGAGGCTATGTAGCTGGATGGTACGGAATGTTTACATTGAACAAACTGCAAAGTGAAATCATGCCAAAACTAGCTGAACACGCTGCACAGGGCCGACACTATCCGTTCCTAATTACATCTCACCAGCTTGAGGATAAAACTACAGTCCATGTTACTAAAGAGGCAACACGAAGGGTTCCAGACGTAAATTTTTCTCCCCGCCGCAGATGCTCTCAGCAGACCTGGACTGCTGTTGTTCTCTCCCCAACAAAGTTTAGGGTCTTAATAAATTCGTAGGGCGAACATAGCTGGAACGGCAGTTTAGGTCACCCTGCGCAACTTAGCTAGAGCCCAGTTCCTCCGCTACCAAGAATATCTGTATGCCACTGACGACCGTCTATAGCTATCTCTTGAAAACTCAGTAACCCCAGGGAATCCGCCGGGAATTGCTCTGCACTATCTTTCCTTCTGGCATATCCCAATTTCGTCTTTTCCAAAATGAAAGTCCCAAATGTGTGGTAAGTAACAGTCTGGCTTTTTGTTAGCCCACATGGGGTGAAATATTATTGCCCTGTCCTTTGGCTAGTATCGGGGACACTACTATTCATTTGATTCTGCGCACTTTTGCGCTGAGGACAAAGAGTTCTAGGTTTTGATTAAGGGTCCCCACTCTCCTCAAGATTGCCTTTCTACCTGCTATTTCAACGGTTCTCTCTTTGGGTAAGCCAAGCACGGAAGAGCCCCATGCATCTACTACTTGGCCGTCAACCAAAAGTTCGCCGCTGCCACTAGCGACAATAGTTCCATACCTAGCCTCTACCTCGTATTCTTTTCCTTCGATCTCTACTACCCATCGTCTCCCCATGATACACCTCCGTGGAACAGCTAACGAGCTAAATACAGAGTCAAAAACGGTATCTTGCGCAGTATATCATGTCCCTCCTTCAGCAGACAAAGTGACGAAACGTTCAATTGCCATTGGCATAGTCGAATTCATTATCTGCCAGAATCCAACTGTTTTACTAGCTGCCACTTTCATTCACGCTACAATGCTGATAATGCAGAGCAGATGGAGCGCTTCTAACAAGAGATGGTATAATGGTTTAGCAGTTATATTGCTAAATCAGATAGACATACACAATCTGTGTATGTAGGAAGGTATCTAGCTAATAATGCGAAAGATCACAGCCCATCAACAGGCACCTTTCCCAGACCTGATTACTAGATTTCCCTCCACTCGCTATCAGGGCAGTAAAGTGAAGCTTGTCGATTGGATTTGGGAACAAATTGGAAATTTGGATTTTAACACCTGTTTAGATGTCTTCGGGGGTACAGGCACGGTTGCCTATCGCTTAAAGCAGGAGGGCAAAACGGTCACGTACAATGACTTGCTGCGCTTTAACTATTATAACGGATTGGCTCTGATAGAAAACTGTCGTGTCTGCCTTAATCCCGAAGAGGTGGGTTGGCTCCTCCAGAGGCATCCAAGTCTTACATACCCGCGTTTTGTCCAAGACACCTTTCCTGATATTTATTTTACTGATGAAGAGAATATATGGGTTGACCAGACGATTACTAATATTCGTCAGTTTACTGACCCCTACAAATTTGCTATTGCCTTCTTCAGTTTATGCCAGGCTTGCATAATCAAACGACCTTATAATCTATTCCATCGAAAGAATCTCTACATACGTTTCGCAGAGGTTGAACGCTCTTTTGGAAACAAAACCACTTGGGACAAACCCTTTGATGAGTGGTTCTGCATCTTTGTAGAAGAAGCGAACCGGGCTATCTTTGATAATGGTCAGACAAATCATGCTATGAATCTTGACGCTGTTGATGTGCCTGGCGAATATGACTTAGTATATGTGGATACACCTTATATCTCCAATCGTGGTATAGCTGTTGACTACTTAGGGTTTTACCACTTCTTGGAGGGATTGACAATGTACGACGAGTGGGGCGAGCACATAGATTATAGGTCAAAACACCGACGTTTGAAGCTTCGGCCGAACGAATGGACAGACAGAAATCGGATTCTCGGTGCTTTCGATCATTTGTTCCATCGATACCAGCGGAGCACCATCGTAGTGTCATACCGAAGTGATGGCATCCCTTCTGAAGCAGAACTAGCATCTTTACTTAAGCGCTATAAGCAGAATATAAGGATCGAGCACTTCGGTCAGTACAAATACGTTCTATCCACCAATTCTGAGTCTAAGGAAATCTTATTGATCGGCACATAATTTCTAACGAATGGAGTAACAATGGATGTAGGCGATTTCAGAGAGAAACTGCTGGCACACTTTGATAAATTCGCATGCACCCTTGCGACGGATAGCGGTGACTGGATAGTTAAAGGTTTTATTGATGTATATCGGAACATCTACACTATCTCGGTTGATACAAAAGTTGTCTCTAAGATCATTGAGTTAATGCTGTTTCCAGTTATCTCACAGTTCGCCGCAGAATATGGCTATAGAATGGTGCTCAGTGAATACCAGAACCACTATCCAGATATCAGTTTCATAGCACCAGATGAGACAAAAATTGCACTCGATCTCAAAAGTACGTATCGAACAGGCACGAAGACGGTGAATGGTTTCACACTGGGTGCCTTCACTGGCTATTTCCGGCAGCGGCAGTCAAGCAAGAATATCACATTTCCGTATGAGCAATATGCTGCGCACTTTGTTCTAGGCATCATCTACAGCCACCACAATGAGGTTATTGATGAGCGTCGAATTTACACATTGGATGAACTGCAGGACATTGTTTCAGTAGTCAAGGATTTCACCTTTTTACTTCAGGAAAAGTGGCGAATTGCTGGCGAGAGGCCCGGAAGCGGAAATACAAAGAATATCGGTTCAGTTAGAGATATTCACGCGTTGATCAACGGCAATGGTGTTTTTGCTTCTTATGGCGAAGAGGTGTTCGATGACTATTGGATGAATTACCTGACTGGAGATATGGCGAGAGCAATTGATTCACATGTCCCTTACAGTAATCTTGAGGAATATAGAAAGTGGTGTGGCCGTCTTAGTCGAAACGGCTAAGATGCGGCACTGGTTAAACCAGAGCATGTTACCATATAAATACTAACTGCCATAAATACTCAGACCTTGCTGAACAACTAGGCAAAAGACAGCGCCCCCCCCCTTAATGTATTTTGCACTTTTTAGTGGTTTGTTCAGTTGGCGCTTTAGGTAACAAAACTGACAAATGTTACTTTGGTGCCTCGTGTTTTTTGCATTGCATAAGGTTATCTCCACTCTCTTCAGGATGGCATAATGCGAATTTTTAAAGACGTTGTCTCCCTATCCAAAAACGAATACAATGAGACCGCGTCGTGTTAATTCAGAGAGGAAAACCACCAACTTTTACGCAGTGAGGAGGCTGGCATGCGATTTGCAGGGGATCCGCTCATAAACGCCATCTACCAAGGCATCAAGCGAGGCATCCAGGTTACATATGACAACGAGTGTTATGGTGCTTGTTTGCTCCTAATCTATTGCGGCATCGATGCTATGTCATATTTAGACATGCCACCCGGCCAAGCAGAAGTTCACGCTAACGACTTCATTCAATGGGCAGAGCGATATTTGAGCCCGAATCTGAAGAACCGGGCTACTCAGATAACTGGCGAAGAGTTATATAGTGCCAGGTGTGCCGTGGTACACACCTACACAGTTGAGTCTCGAAAAACGAAGAGTGGCAGTACTAGAGCAATAGGATATGCGATTGGCGGAGGTCAATCAATAGTATGGGATGCAAAAGTAGCCCCGAATCTGGTATTACTACGGTTAGAAACTCTTCGTGACGCTTTCTTCACTGCTATAGATAGATTCCTAACAGAAGGTTACGCAGACAAGCAGAAGCAGCCAATACTAGAAACCAGATTGAGAAATCTACTAAACACGATACCTTATGAGAAAGATGTCTGAGAGTAAGCACTGAGGTGCACGCCTAACAGAACCTGGTTTCTGCCTAGAGAAGGTAGGTGCCGGGTTGTCTAAGCAATTCTCGATTTTGTTAGCCTAAGCGTTGCTACTTTCTAGTAGGAAATTGAGTAATTCCGAACTATTGACAAGAGAAGTTCAGTTGTCTACCATAGCTCCATAGGCCTGCAATAAATTGAAAGGCCAGATTCATGAAGCCTATTAAATTTATTCATTGTGCTGACCTGCACATCGACACCCCGTTTAAAGGCATTTCAGAAATACAGCCAGAGTTAAAAGAACTGCTGTGTCAATCAACCTATAAATCATTCAATAATATTGTTGAACTCGCGATAAATGAAAAGGTTGACTGCGTCATAATAGCTGGGGACATATACGACAGCGAAGATAAGAGTGTTCCAGCGCAATTAAAATTCAGAAACAACATAAATCGTCTATCTGAAAAAGGTATACCTACATTTATCGCATATGGAAACCATGACCCTTTGAACGGCTGGTCAGCTACTCTGAAATGGCCTAAAGATGTTTTCGTTTTCCCAGGTGATAAAGTAGAATGCTACCCTTTGGTGAAGAATGGTGAGACTGTCACATTAATTTATGGAATCAGTTTCGCAAAGCAGGTTGTAACTGAAAACTTGGCATCAAGATTTCCACGAGCAGAGAAGGGCCTCCTCACTATTGGCGTACTGCATACCAATATAGGAACCAACACAGGTCACGCAAATTATGCACCTTGCAGTGTCGGAGATTTGTCCAAGGCAGGTATAGATTATTGGGCATTGGGACATGTTCACAAACATAGTATCCTTAGTAGCTCTAACCCTGCGGTCGTCTATTCTGGTTGCTCACAGGGCACAAACACCCGCGAAATCGGCCCCAGAGGATGTTGCCTAGTTACACTAGAATCACGGAAGGACCCGGTAATTCAATTTAAGCCCACAGACACTATCCGTTATGGGGCCGATTCAATTGATATTTCTAATTGCCAAGATGTCGATGATGTCATTTATTCTATTAACGACAAATGCCAAGCCGTCTTGGACGGAATAGATGGTCGTAATTCTGTACTTCGCTTGACGCTTACAGGTAGAACCGACCTCCATAAAGATCTCCAAAAAGGAAAAAGTGTGCCAGGAATTCTAGAAAACGTTAGAGAGCATTTTGCGGGTAATGACCCTCGCATATGGCTGGATAAGTTGATGCTTAACACTACTGGAACCTATGACTTGAATTTATTACGTCAAGGAAATGATTTTATTTCAGATATCATATCCATATTCGATGAATTCGAGAATGCCCAAAGTCAAAATTTAGAGGAGTTTCGTGAGTTTATTGAACCTCTTTTCAAAAGATGGCAAGGCAGTAACTATTTAGAGGAATTGACGGATGAGCAATTATTAGGACTTGCCAATGAGGCTAGGAGCCAGTTGCTAGACAAGCTAATCACGGATTGAACACGATGCAATTACGTGAAATTCACATAGACAGCTTTGGGATCTTACGCGATAGGCACGCTAAAGGATTATCATCCGGCATAAACGTAATCCACGGCCCTAACGAATTCGGTAAGACCACACTTCTAAATTTTATACGACGCATCTTATTTGGTTTTCCAGACCGGCGGTTCAAAGGTAATCCCTATCGTGTTCATGGTGGGGCTGCTCATTTTGGGAGACTGGTCTGCCAGCTTGCTGATGGCAAGACGGTCATCATATCACGCAGGGAAGGCATAGACGGAGGCCCCCTAAAAATTCTTATGGATAACACAGAACTTTCCGACCAGAAGGAGTTGAATAGAATTCTGGATGGTGTCGGAGGAGCATTCTACCAGAATGTGTATGCTATCGATCTGGACGTACTGGGGAAAAAAGAATCCCTGGAAGAGGACGAGGTAAAAAGCCATATTTATGGCGCAGGACTCGGGTTGGGAAACATTTCTCTGAAAGATATAAGGGATGAATTCACCGGCCGAGCCGAGGAATTCTTTAAGCCAGCTGGTCGTAATCAAAAAATACCTGAGCTACACAGAGAGATTTTAACATTGGAACAGGAAATCAGGCAAATAAAAACAGATTTATCAAAGTACGATGCACTGGTCAATCAACGTGATAAACTCACGGACACAGTTGTGTTGTTGAATAGCCAGATCCGCACCCTAGAAAAAGAACAGCGCAAATTGGAAAATCAAAGGAACCTTTTCCCTGAGTTTGTTGCTCTTGTGTGTGCCGAAAAAAGGTTATCTGAATTGGAGGTATTGCCACTTTTTACGGAGGGCGCTCCTTCAGAACTAGAAAAGTTGAAGAGCAAAATTACTATTCTGGATGGTCAGATTGAAGAGGAAACTGGAGAGGTAAGAAAATTGCAATCTGAAAGGGATAACCTTGTTTATGACGAGATAATAATTGAAAAAGAAGCGGCCATAACCTCTCTTCAGAGAAATAGCGAGAAGTATATTAGCGCTTCCAATGATATCGGAGGAGTAAAACAGGAAAGAGACAGGCTGAAAGAACGAACACGAGAAAGAATTCAGAAACTTGGTCAAGGGTGGGCAGAGGACAGCGTAAGGATATTTAATTTGAGTCTTCTGCAAGAAGATAAGATACGCTTGACAAGGGATAAATTGGGAAAACGCCAAGAATCATCTAAAAGGTTTGCCGCTCCAGCTTTACTGAAGTATGCAATCTACTCAATGGCCGCGTTAGGGCTTATTAGTGCAGTATTGGGATTCAATGCCAACCAGACATGGCTAGCGGTGTTATCCACTACGGTTTCTGTTATCGGCGTAGGATTTATCATTTTCATGTTATTCTCAAAGACGTCTTCATTGCCTGACAGTCTGGAGCATTTGTACGAAGAAGAGTTATCCAAAGCTGAGAAAGATTTTGATGAACTTAACAACGAATGGAGCAATTTTCTTGAGAGCATAAACCTTGACAGAGATTCGTCGCCGGACGCGGCCGACCAGGCAGTGGTTGAAATAAAGGGCATCAAAAATGACTTGGAATCGCTGGACAGAGAGCAAAGAAGGATCCAAGAAATGCATACTGCAATCAAATCGGTTGAGGAATTGCACAACAACGTGGCCACAAGCTTTCCTAAATCCAAGGTCAGCGACGATGTTGCCACCAACATTGAAATCTTCAACCAAATTCTGAAAGAAGCGAAGGAAGCGGAGACCAAGAAAAAAGGCATAGAAGGCCAAATTAGGCGGTTGACCACAAAAGTAGGCGGTATTAAAGAGAAAAAACGCCAGGCCGAAGAGGAGCTTCAAAGATATATTTCCTCTACGGGTGCCAAAGATGAGGATGATTTCAAGATCAAATGTGGCATATTTAATGAAACCGAGGAACAGAAAGGAATAATCAAAAGATCTGGAGAAATCATTCAGAAAACGATTGGCATGGGCGAGCACTTTGATAGCTTCATCCAATCCGTTTCCTCAACAACCCCGGATGAAATTGTGTCCAAGTTGAGCGAAATTGAGCCTCAGTTGCAGGAATTGGAGCGAAAACGCGCATATGCTGACCAGGAGATTGGTGAGAAACGAAATGAAATCAATCGGCTGTCTTCCAATGAGGACCTGTTGGAGAAACAAAGCGAACTGGAGTTTAAGAAACAGCGACTCCGGGATTATGCCACCGACTGGGTTATACCAGAGATTGCCTTGTTTGTGCGGGATAAAGCAATTTGCCAGAATGAGACAATCAGACAACCTGAGGTAATCAAAGCTGCCAAAGATATTTTTACGAATATTACCAATCAGGCATATTCTATGATTATAAAATCGGCAGAGACTAACGAAATTAAAATACAGGATGCCATGGGCAGAGGCAAAAGTATACCTGAGATGAGCAGGGGAACGAAAGAACAATTGTATTTTGCGATGCGCCTCGGACTAATCA
>Ga0307378_10005167_pt1 | contig 18285 bp, 18 predicted proteins | sample UN1MG_FD_202238 | JGI IMG/M metagenome (GOLD analysis project Ga0307378, IMG submission 202238) | Soil microbial communities from Risofladan, Vaasa, Finland - UN-1 | ecosystem: Environmental > Terrestrial > Soil > Coastal area > Acid sulfate soil | place: Finland: Risofladan, Vaasa | collected... | reverse complement strand
GGAAAAAGATCCGCATAGTCCCTGCCATACTTTTCGCCGATCTCGGCCAAATAGTTGACCGCAGCCAACGTGCCCGCGATCCCCTCGTGATTCTGAGTGCCTGTCTCGTACTTGCCGGGCGGTTCCTTGGGCGCGGGCCGTATCTTGTACGCCTGCAACCGATCCAGCAAGTCATACCTGCCATACAGCGCACCCACGTGACCACCAAAGAACTTGTAGGCAGACATAGCAAGCAAGTCACAATCCAGCGCCTGGACGTCGATCGGCCCGTGCGGCGCGTACTGCACGGCATCGACAAAGGCCAGCGCCCCGGCCTTGTGCGCCCAATTGACGATGGTTGCTACATCGTGCACGGTGCCTGTGGCGTTGGAAGCATAGCCAACGGCAACGATTTTGGTTTTTTCGTTGATCAGCCCGTCCAGCCTCGCCATATCCAGCGTGTAGTCTTCGACGTCAAAGTCGGCCCAACGCACGGTCGCCCCTCGGTCCTCGGCCACGAGCAGCCAGGGAGAAATATTGGCATCGTGGTCCATCCGCGTGACGACGATCTCGTCCCCAGGACCGATCTCACGCGCCAACGCCCGGCTGATGCCCAGGGTCAACGTGGTCATATTGGGGCCGAAGACGATCTCGTCAGGCGACGCAGCATTCAGCATATCGGCCACTGCGGCGTGTGCCTCATGCAAGATCTCGGCAGTACGCTGGCTGGTGGCGAACGCCCCGCCGTCGTTGGCGTTGTGATGCAAGTAGTAATCGGTCGTCGCGTCGATGACCGACTGGTGTACCTGTGTGCCTCCGGGATTGTCAAGGAAAACGACGGGACTTTTTTCGTGATGCATTTGTGCCAATGCCGGGAACTGGGCACGGATCTCATTAACGTCAAACGACTCAGACACTTTTCCACTCGTGGCTTGCCGATATTCTGTTCCATTTCGCAGCTTGCATAGGAGCATTTTACTCGAAACCCAGACAGGATGCAAGAAAGCAATCACGGCCGATCCTGGATCTGGCATCATAGTCGGGCCCGATCTGCGCAAAGAAGGCGCAGAAACTTGCTGTTTGTTGGGTGAAAGGGTATTGAGCAATTTGAGCTATTTAGTTGCAAGCGGACTTCTACAGAATAACCATTTTGGGCAATAATCTGTCAATAGTTAGGTTGCTCAGGGTAAGAAATTAGCCGTGGTTTTCAACTATTCTGAGCAAAAAGCCTTGGCGCTAAGGGAAACCATTGCCGACCAGGCCGGGAAAATGTAAAATCTGATACACAGGATAATTCTATGCCTCAAATTGACCCAATCTTTCTGACCACTACCATAATAAAAGGACTTCGCGGAGAAGACGAACGTAGTTCTGCCACAGGCTTTTTCTTTTCCGATAGTAGAAACAATGTATATTTAGTGACTAATAAACATGTTATCTATGGTGACAGATACTTCGAAGACTTCGTGAAACCAGAGATAGATAAATTGAAACTGGTTCTACATACAAATAAGACCGACTTATCTCAAAACGAGGAAGTTGTCATGGAGTTCTTTACAGGAGAGGGTAGAATATGGAAAGAGCATCCCCGCAAGGACGTTGATATTGTATGCATCCCTTTAACGCTAGATAGAAACAAATTTGCTTTTGCTACGATTGGGGAGGATTTGTTGGATAGTTCTAATCTCAAAATAGGATTTGAGAAGATTTTTGTGATGGGCTACCCATATGGTTGGTATGATACTCTCAACAATCTACCCATTACAAGGATTGGTCATCTATCAAGTCCTTTTGGGGCACCTTTTCAGGGAAAGCCTTACATGCTTGCGGATGTAGAAACCCACAAAGGAATGAGTGGAGGTCCCGTTTTCATGCATCTTAAGGATTATGTTACTACTGACGAAAAGGGTGATCTCATCACACACTTGGGCGCTCTCAGAATTCTTTTGCTTGGAGTTTTTTCGGGGCAACCGCTATGGGAGGTCAAGAACAAGAAAACCGGTAAGATTACCGAGATTCCTCACTCCCTAAGCGTTGTTTGGTTTCCAAACCTGATCAAGGAGATTCTTGCTCTCTAGGATGGAGTCATCCCTGAGCCGTATTGAAGCTTCCGTGAAGGCCTTTTATCTATGACAGCTTCTGTGTTGTGTTTGCCAATCTACCTTCGTACTATTGATAAATTGGCGTTATTTTGGCGTTAAAATGTTTGGGATGGGCTGGGACATAATGGGACTTTACGAACAAAACAGGGTTTTGGTGATTGACACAAAGGTTCTAGTTTATACCTAAAGAGACCTCTTGGGACATCTGGCTTAGAATTAGAAGGCAGCCGCTCTGTCCAACTGAGCTACAGGGACACGTAAGACACACTCAAATTCTACGACAAAACGCATGGCAAAACAAGCCGTAGATCAACTACTTTGAGAATCTCTAGTTACCACTACCAGTCCTGAGTCTCTAACGAAGGTTACCTCTTAAACTGTAGGATCGAAAACAAATTCCGGGGGATATTCAGGGGCATAATACTTGATTTGTAGCATACTATGGGGATTCGCTCTTGTAATGTTTGGGCTAGCTTTAGCTATTCCTCACACTGATAACATAGTAGTGACAATCGTGTTCTCCTTCTTAGGATGGGTAATGTGGATTCGTGACAGAATGGTTAAAGCGAGGTAAAGCACAGGCACAAATAAAGGGAAAACCTTTCTGCTCTCCCTTCAAGGTTGATCCCATTACTCAATCAACTTCACAAGCATTGGACTTACCTGAACTGCGATTCTTATCAGAGTGGGCCGTGGTATAATCTTCAGAAAGGGGAATATTCAATAAATGTTGCAGGAGGGTAAGCGATGCTAGACAAAATTGTCGAGGATGTAATACGAGCGAAGGCAAACTCTATGATCGCTAGTACGGAATACAAGAAGGACGCAAAAGAGTTTGCGAAAGAGATTAAAGATCCAGAGAAAGTTTTCTTAGCAGGAGCGATAGATGGAATGGGTTTCGATGTAGCAGTATTGACAAATCCTCACCGTCTTCCGAGCTTTGAAGAAAGGAAGAAGCTAATTAAGGACATCCTGGGAATATAAATATTCCACTAGAATCAGTTAAACAGCCTATCGCATCATCCATTTGATGTCACTAGAGGTTAGCATACCAAAACCATCAGGATTACCTATCTATAAAGTACAGGGCTTAACGGCTTAGACTGGCTATGCCAACAGATTGTAGCAGGTATTTTGTCTGTAATGATAAGAATATAAGGGGGAGCTAATCTTTGTGAGCCTGTGCTACATGCCTCTGCCAGCATTTCTCGTGCACATAAACGGCACATTTGGCACAGTAATAAATATGGGCTGTGGCTTCTTTGCCATAGACAGGACATTTCATGAATCGCTGCCTCCACTATCTTTTCCTTTTTGCCTTAACCCTTCAGGATTAAACCTTTTCCCTCTCTCTTCTCTAGAGTCAGTTACATAGAAGCCCGGCCCATTAAATATGATGGGGACTGGAGAGAACAGGCGACGGGCAATTCCGTGGCAGGTAGGACAATCAGCTATTGGTTTATCATCAAAGCTCTGCTTAAGCTCAAATTGCAGGTTGCAGTTCAAGCAGCGATATTGATAAGTAGGCATTTATTTGTATCCTCCTTTATTCCAGAAGAGGTGTTGTTTGTTCTTCCGGGCTTTGTTCCTCTGAGGCTTGCGCCATTGAGACCTGTTCCTCTATCTTGCTCTCTCTTGCTCTAAATTCGCCATCCAAATTGACGCTACCTATCTCAAAGGATGGTCGATGAGCTTGCAGTACATGCTTATCCCAACAGTAGGCGTGCACAAAGACACCACAAGAACAATGGAAAACAACCCTGTCGTAGAGTAATGGATTTCCACATACAATACAATTCATTTACTTACCTCCTGTAATTAGCACTCTTAATATCAAAGTGCTAATTATAGCGCGCTGATACAGTTTCCGCAAGCTTGCTGTTGTAGGTTTGGTTGACAATCTGTCTTCTAAGCCGTTAATATGGGATTACTCCTATGGGCACAAAATACGGATTGCCTGAATCTTGCACATCTTATCACGAAGCAGTACGAGTTGAGTTGCATAAGATCATCGAGAACTGTCCTTCGGTTCTTCGTAAGATACTGCGATATCACATGGGCTGGCAGGATGAGCATGGACATTCTTGCAGCAGAGAATCGAGCAAATTTATTCGCTCTACCCTTTGTCTTCTTAGTTGTCAAGCGGTGGGGGGTGACATGTCGCAGGTAATGCCTGCCGCAGCAGCCGTCGAACTCATCCACAATTTTTCTTTAATCCATGACGATATAGAAGATGTTAGCTATGAGCGCCATCACCGGCCAACTGTATGGAAACTATGGGGCAGGTCTCAAGCGATAAATGCCGGCGACGCCATGTTCACTCTGGCTTATTTAGCGTTACTTAAACTAAAAGAGAAGGGAATAGCTGATGAAAAGGTCGCTAGTTCCACTAAAATGTTGAGCCTGGCTTGTCTGGAGCTTTGTGAGGGACAATACTTAGACGTCGAATATGAGAACCGTCTCGACACCATCATCGAGGATTACCTTGCCATGGCAGCAAAAAAAACAGCAGCCCTGCTTGCCGTATCAACTTCTTTGGGAGCATATCTGGGCAGCGAAGATAGTAAGTTAGTGGACTTTTTTCACCTGTTCGGCGAAGAATTAGGCATAGCCTATCAGATTTGCGATGATATATTGGGAATTTGGGGAATGGAAGGACGCATTGGGAAATCTGTTAGCGATATCTCTCAGAGGAAGAAAACTTTGCCCGTAGTTTATGGATTGCAGAATAGTGAGGGTAAGGAAAAAGAAAAGCTTGTGAAGCTTTATTCTCAAAAATCTATCGAGGGCGAAGATATAACTGAGGTTAGAGAGATTCTGGAGCAATTAGGCGCCAGGGATTATGCTGAAGATTTAGCTGAACAATATTATTACAAAGCTTTAGCACAGCTCAAGGCTACCCGGCTTGACACATCCAGGCAAGCTCCACTCAAAGATACAGCTTGTTTTCTAGTGAAACGCGACTTCTAGGAGGGAAAATGCCAAAAAAGACCATTGAAGATATAGATGTTAAAGGCAAGAGAGTTCTACTCAGGGTTGATTTTAATGTTCCACTAAATATAAACACTGGCGCTATTAGCGACGATAGCCGCATCCGAGCTTCGCTACCTACTATCAAATATCTCATTGACCATAAATCCCGAATAATTCTCTGCTCGCATTTAGGACGCCCTAAAGGCAACGTAGTTAAAAATTTGCGGATGGCCCCGATAGCGCAGAGGTTGTCACAACTTATGGGTTTGTCTGTCAGCACAGCATCCGATTGTATAGGCCAGGAAGTAGAAAGCAAAGTAGGGACACTTAAAGAGGGCAATATTCTGGTTTTGGAAAATCTGCGCTTTCACCCCGAAGAGGAAGCAAATGATGCCGACTTTGCCCGGAAGCTAGCCAATCTGGCCGATATTTATGTTAATGATGCCTTTGGCACTGCCCACCGGGCTCATGCCTCTACCGTAGGTGTAGCTAAATACTTGCCCGCGGTGGCTGGCTTTCTGATGAAAAAGGAGTTGGAGGTTATGGGGAAGCTCTTGCATGACCCAGAGCGACCCTCGGCCTGTCTTATAGGCGGTGCTAAGGTGAGTGATAAGATAGAGCTACTGCGAAACATGTTAAGAAGAGTTGACATATTGCTGGTTGGTGGTGGCATGGCTGCTACTTTCTTGAAGGCGCAAGGATATGAGGTGGGACGTTCTTTAATAGAGAACGATAAGTTGAGCCTGGCCAGGGAATTGGTGCAGGCAGCTAAGGAGTGCGAGGTGTCGTTTCTGCTCCCCATTGATGTACTTGTAGCGGAGGAAATCAAAGCTGGAGTTCCAACCAGGGTAGTACCAACAACTGATATACCGTCGGGTAGGCATATCGTAGATATTGGTCCTCAATCTATTGAGCTTTTTTATAGTGAGCTAAGAAAATGTCGTACTATCATGTGGAATGGTCCTATGGGGATTTATGAAATACCTCAATTTGCTCAAGGTACCAAGTCCATAGCCAGTTTTCTATCTAACCTCAATGCCACTACTATTATTGGCGGTGGCTCTTCTGCTGAAATTGTTCAAGAAATGGGATTAACTGATAAGATGACTCATATTTCCACAGGAGGTGGGGCCAGCCTGAGATTTTTGGAGGGCGTTACCTTACCTGGTGTGAAGGTTTTGTTAGATAATAAATAACAGGAGAGTGTGAAATGCGAATACCTTTTGTTGCTGGTAATTGGAAAATGAATACCACGGTTACTGAAGCTGAAAAGCTTGTTATCGAGATGCTTGAGAAACTGGACAGGGTAGAAGGAGTGGAAAAAGTGCTTTGCCCACCCTTCGTATCTTTAGTTGCCATAAATATGATGCTCCACGGTTCGTCTGTTAAGCTCGGTGCACAAAACATGTATTTTGAGACTAAAGGGGCTTATACTGGTGAGATATCCCTCCTGATGCTCAGAGAGCTATGTGAATTTGTCATACTGGGACATTCCGAACGGAGATGGTATTTTGGGGACAGTGATGAAATAGTTAACAAAAAGGTAAAGGCAGCACTGACAGATAAGCTTAATCCTATCTTGTGTGTTGGAGAGAGGCTTGAAGAGAATGAAGCTGGCAAGACAGAGGAGGTGATTAACCGGCAGGTGACGGCGGCTTTGAATGGTATAGAGCCCGCCGCTTTGAGCCTAGGCTCTGACGAGGTGGCGAAGAATCTAGTAATTGCCTATGAGCCAGTTTGGGCTATCGGCACAGGCAAGGCAGCCAGCGGCGAGCAGGCAGCAGCTACTATCCAGTTCATTCGTGGCGTTGTGGCTAAGATATGGAATGAGAACATAGCCCAGGAGTTACGCATCCTTTATGGCGGCAGTGTTACCAGTGCTAACATCGCTGAGTTTATTGCCCATCCGGAAATCGATGGTGCCCTGGTCGGCGGAGCCAGCCTCAAAGCTGAAGAATTCGTGGGTATTGTTGAGCAAACTGCCGAAATCAAGAAAAGAACAAAGTAGTCAGTGATTGCTATCATTGGTCCCACTGCTGTCGGGAAAAGCGAGCTTGCTCTGCACCTGGCCCAGTACTTTCCCGCGGAGATAATAAGCGCTGATAGCCGCCAGGTCTATCGGTATATGGATATCGGCACTAATAAGCCGAGTCCGGCCGAGAGGGCATCGGTCCCTCACCATGTCATTGATGTAGTCGAGCCTGACGAAGATTTTAGCCTGGCTATGTATCACCAACTAGCCATTGAGGCGCTGAAAGCCATTAAGCAGAAAGGCAAATTGCCCTTACTGGTCGGTGGCAGCGGCCTTTATGTGTGGTCGTTGGTGGAGGGATGGAAGATACCTCAGGTGCCACCTGACCAGAAGCTAAGACGCCAGTTAGAAGCCAGAGCAGAGCAAGAAGGTAGCCATAGACTTTATCAGGAGTTGCAAAATGTTGACCCTGTAGCGGTAGCAAAAATCAATCCCAGTAATATCCGCCGCATAATAAGAGCGCTGGAAATCTATCATGCGACAGGACAGCCGCCTTCTCAATTACAGCGTAAAAAGGCGCCGAGTTTTCCCTCCCTGCTCATTGGTTTAACCCAGGAAAGAAGCGAATTATATAGAAGGATTGATTTACGTGTTGATAAAATGATACAACGCGGATTGGTTGAAGAAGTAGAGCAGTTATTGAAAAAAGGTTATAGCCATTCCTTGCCTTCTATGTCGAGCATAGGTTACAAGCAGATAGGGCAGTTTCTTCGAGGCGAGATGACTTTGACCGAGGCTACTGATAAAATAAAATATGAAACGCATAGACTGGTTCGTCACCAGTATGTCTGGTTTCGCCTCGGCGATAGCAGGATTCATTGGCTTGATGTGAGTGGGACAGAAGAAAAAGCCAGTCCAGATCTTATCGGAGTCACCCTGGACAAAGCGAAGAGCATCATAGAAGGCTTCATATCATGAAATTCTCCAAGTTACAGGCTACGGGTAATGACTTCATCCTGGTGGGCACCCTCACCCAAACCCTCTTCCTTGAGGGGAGAAAACCAGGAGAGGGTGAAGCAGAGTCCCGATGCAAGCGGGACAACCTGTCTCTGGCCATAGAAACTTTGTCAGGCATAAGACAGGTTATGGCTAATGTATTGGGGAATAAGGTCAGCCGGGTCGAGGTAAATATGAGCCTGCCCCAGTTCCAACCGGAGCGAATCCCCGTTGAGGTTAAAGTTGACATAATACTCACAGATAAGACCTTGACGGTACTCTGGAATATGGTAGGGGAGGTGCTGCTTAGCGGTCCTGTGGAAGAAGTCTTCACTGGGGAATGGCTGGAAGGAAGGAACTGATGGAATTAGCTAAACGGCTTTATAGATTACCTCCATATCTTTTTGTGGAAATAAATCAAAAAATCGCTGAGCTTCGGGCTAAAGGAGAAGAGGTAATCAGCTTTGCTATGGGGGACCCTGATTTAGCCACGCCGTCTCATATCATTGAGTGTATTTGTCAGGCGGCACATGACCCTACAAACCATCGTTATCCGGAAACCGCCGGTTTGTCCGAACTCCGTCGAGCCATTGCAGAGTGGTATGAAAGGCGCTTTAGCGTCAGCCTGGACCCAGATAAAGAAGTGCTGCCACTCATAGGCTCCAAGGAGGGGATCGGGCATATAGCTTTATGCTTTATTGAGCCTGGTGACATGGCTTTGGTGCCTGACCCTGGCTACCCGCCGTATTCTCTGGGTACCATATTAGCCGGTGGCGAACCTTACTTTATGCCTTTGCAGGAGGAAAACGACTTTTTGCCCGATTTTGAAGCTATTCCGGCCGGGGTAGCCGATAAGGCAAAACTTATGTGGCTTAACTATCCCAACAATCCCACTGGCGCTGTAGCCGACCTCGATTTTTTTGAAAAAGTAGTCCGTTTCGCACAGCAGCATGCCTTACCAATCTGTCATGATGCTCCTTATACCGAAGTTGCCTTCGACGGCTACAAGCCACCGAGCTTCATGCAGATACCTGGGGCAAAGAAAATAGGAGTGGAATTTCACTCCCTGTCCAAGACCCACCATATGACAGGGTGGAGGATAGGCATGGTAGTAGGGAATGCTGACATGTTAGATGCCCTATTTAAAGTTAAATCTAACCTGGATTCAGGCATTCCCCGGGCAATTCAATATGCTGCTGTGGAAGCTCTGCGTGGCTCTCAGGAACATATCGCTGAGCGTAATTCTATTTTTCAACGTCGCCGAGATAAGCTACTAAAAGTCCTTAATGAGATAGGGCTGAAAGCCAGGATACCCAGGGCAACCTTTTATATCTGGGCCAAGATTCCCCAAGGATATACATCTATTGATTTTACCAGGAAATTGCTGGACGAAGCCAGGATAGCGGTAACCCCGGGAATTGGTTATGGTAAGGAGGGAGAAGGTTACATCAGATTTTCCCTGACCGTTTCCGATGACCTTCTGGAAGAGGGGATAAATCGCTTATCATCCTGGCACGCCCGAAACTGTCATTGCGAGGAGCGTTAGCGACGAAGCAACCTCGATTTTGTGTAGGAGAGGAAGATAAAGCAAAAATTTTTTACCACTGAAGCCAAGGTAGAACGAGCATTACTCGTTGGGGTAGGAGGCAAAGCCTCCAACCACGATTGGTCAGTTATAGATTCCTTAGAAGAGCTAGCTCACCTGGCGAAAACAGCGGGCGCCAATGTAGTAGGCACGTTAACTCAAAAGCTGGACTCGCCTTCGCCCACCTATTATATAGGTAAGGGTAAAATCGAAGAGCTTATCAACCTCAAAGAGCAAACCCACTACGACACAGTGATCTTTGATGACGAATTGTCGCCCAGGCAGCAAAGAAATCTCGAGGAGGTCTTAGGAGCTAAAGTTATTGACCGCAGCGCTCTGATTTTACACATATTCGCCCGAAAAGCTCGAACCCATGAAGGAAAACTCCAGGTCGAACTGGCCCAGCACCAATATCTTCTACCCCGGCTTGTCGGGCAGTGGCGCCACTTAGAGCGACTTGGCGGTGGCATCGGCACCAGAGGTCCCGGTGAGGCACAATTGGAAACCGATCGCCGCCTTATCTATAAGCGCATCAATCTCCTTCAGCATAAAATAGAAAGTGTCAGGAAGCATCGAACTCTTTACAGGGGACGCCGTAAGGAAACCGGCATGCCCATCGTAGCTCTCGTGGGTTATACTAATGCCGGTAAGAGCACTTTGTTTAACACTTTAAGCAAAGCCACTGTGGATGTGGAAGACAGGCTCTTTTCTACTTTGGACCCTGTGACTCGGCGGCTGGCTCTACCCACCGGGCAGCGATTTCTAATCACCGATACCGTTGGCTTCATTCACAAACTTCCGCCTTCTATTATAGCTGCCTTCCGCGCTACTCTGGAAGAACTTGAGGAAGCTGATTTGCTACTACATATAGTTGACATAACACACAGGAACGCTGCTAATCAGTGCCTCACAGTAGAAAAGATACTCAGCGAGCTGAAGCTGGAAAGGAAACCCAAAATTACCGTGTTCAACAAGCTGGACTTAGCTCTAAGCGGCGAGGCAGAACTGAATGCATTAACTACTATTCCTTTCCTCGAAGAAGAAATCCTGCTGCCGAGTGAGGACATTGCTCTCATTTCTGCTGCCAAAGGATGGGAAATGGACGGGCTTCTAAATAAGATAGCTTGTCATCTTTAAGGGCAGCTTACGCACGGTAACTATTATACCTGGTACCTCTCGCCAAATATTCTTGTGCCTATCCTGATTATATTGGCGCCTTCCTCCAGGGCAACTTTATAAGAGTTAGTCATGCCCATGGAAAGATATCTCATCTCTACATTGGGTAACCCCAGCCCCTTAATTTTGTCAAATATCTTTCTGGTCTCCACAAAATAAGGTCGGGAGTCTTCAGGGTTTCCAACACGAGGCCCCATGGTCATAAGGCCCGTCACCTTGATATTTCCAAGGCCAGATATTTCTCCTACTAATTGTCCCACATCCTCCGGGAGCATTCCTGATTTCTGCAGCTCTCTGCCACTGTTTACCTCAATCAATATTGGCATTATTTTGCCAATTTGAGCACATCTTTTATCAATTTCCCTAGCTATGTCTAAAGAATCAACAGTTTCTATCATGTCGAATATTTCCAGCATATTTCTCCTAACATTATGCTTTTGAAGGGTTCCAATAAAATGCCATTTCGCTCCCTTGCCCACCAGTTTATATGCTTCCCTTGCTTCCTTGACATAATTCTCTCCAATGATTTTTATTCCCGCCTGAATAGCTTCCAGAATCTCCTCAGCTGTTCTCGTTTTTGCTGCTGCCACTAGTTCAACTCCGTCAGGGAGTTCAGCCAGTAACCTGGCAACATTTTGTTTGATCAACTTACTGGTCATATTGCTGAGTAGTTTTCGATAGAGTTTGCTAGCCTAACAAAACAAATTTTCATTTTCGCTTTGCCCACTCCTCCCAGACCGGAATGTAAATGCGATGAACTTCCTGAGAGTATTTGTCCAAATCGTCCTTCAAATCTTCAATTAGGGTTGAAGCTTGGGGGTGGGTGGGGTAAACCCCTGGGATTTTAAGGAAAGTTCTACTTTCCCAGGGAGTATCAATCAAGGGACAGGGAAGGAAAAGATTCTTATCAAATGGCTGACGGGATCTTATTTCTTTAAAAAGTTCACAGTCAAGAGCTTCTTTCAAGGAACAATTCTTGATATTGGCCTGGGCGAAATGAGCAAAAATGCAAGGCTCAACGTCACCAAAATTATTAATATGGCAATAATACTTCGCAGAAATGCAGCCACCAACATAAGGGGCATCGTTCCAGAAATCAATAACTAAAATTGGATAATGAGCTCTAATATAATCTCTTCTTTCCTTCATTAATTTTCTTTGCTCAGGGAGAGGCATTGGGTCAGTGTTTCTATCGCCACAAACCGGAATATAAAGAAAATACCAACCAACAAACGCTCCTCTTTGTATCATTAATTCCAGAAATTCGCCGCTCATGACTTCTTCGACATTTTCTCTTGTCGCGCAAACTGAATAGCCAAAGGGAACTCCGTGCTCACTCAAAATATCCATTGTTGTCATTACTTTTTCAAAGTGTCCCTTCCCTCTTCTCTTATCATCTCTCAAAAATGGTTCCCCTCCCAAAATGGTGAAAAATGCAACCCCCATTTCCTTTCCTTCTTTAATGACTTTATCAAATATTTCAAAGGGCAAATCATCCTTTTTCTGGTAGTTCTTCGAATAGCAACCACTGCACTTCAAATTGCATCTCATTGTTGGAGAAATCAAAATTGTGTGGAGAGGGGGCAAACCATGTCTCGCCCCTTCATCTCTGATTTTCTGATTTTCAATCAAACCCTTAAAAGCAAGGTTTTCAAAAAGTTTTTCTTGACAATTCTTACTGGTAGTATCTGAAAGTCTCTTCACCGAGGCCAGCATTTGGTGCACGTGCGTTATTTTCTGGCGCCAGATTTTCTCGAGAACCACTACTTTGGTGAGTGGCTCGCTTACCGTTTGAGCAAATTTAACTAGAGCTTTGATGGCGTATCTTGCTATCTTACCTCTTAGTTTTTTCTTGATTCCCATGTTCGTGAGAATTATTATCCTTAAAAAATGTCCTGTCAATGGGTGCTAGCTTTCCTAAGGGCTTCTTTGCCATAATCAGTTTACCTTCAGGAGGGAATTTGCCTTTCCGGGCTGTGGTTTGGATTAAGAAACTGATATAACGTTAGATAATTTTAAAACTCGCTCTGAGAGGCGATTTTAGGGGCATGAAAATGGCAGGGATACATCTTAATTATCTCCCGCGCTTTTTAGGGGCTAATTTGGTTAACGCTTTCGCGCCGGGCTGTTGGGGAAAAGTAGCAAAACTGAGTTTCTAGATTTTAACAACTTAATCGCGACCTTTACGTGCGTAGAAAGTGTCACTTCGCCTTGAGGGCAACAAATAGTATGTGAAACGAGATACTGTTGCTGTCAAGCGAAAATGTCACCCTAATTGTTTCGCGATTTTGTCACCCCCTATCAATGTGCACTCTTAAAGGCCTACGCCATGGATGGTCCGGGGCAGGCTTATAAGGACGACCGGTTCTTGGCTTTGCCGTCTTGGTGGCCGCGCAGGAAGCAATGTCCCGAGAATCGCTTGCTCCAGGTATGAAGCGGCCAGTGTTTCTTATTCTAAGCACCGGAGCTTCTGGCGGCGCTGGCCTGGTAAGAAGGCATTGCCCCTTGTAGTATACTGCCAGGCTGCCATTCATTCTTTCATGTACCTCCACGTGAGCATTAGCATAGCTTAACCGGCCATTAGTAGGCATTATCTGTAGCCTGTGCCCACCAAAACGTACCACATTATCCTTGCCTACGCTACGCTCGTATTTGAAGCAGAATACTTCGTCAGGGTTAAAGCCATCGAGAACTGGACGGTAAGCCAGGTCAGGTTCTCTGGCCGGAACAGCAAACCTTTGGTTAAATCGGGGCAGAAAATCCCACAGCACCTGATTAGCCTCTTCGATAGTACTGGCACTGGCTATGCGAAGCTCACTTTTTAGCCGGTCCTGGAAGGTGCCCCATAATCTCTCAATTCTTCCCCTGGCCTGAGGTGAGAGTGAGGTGATAGATATGATGCCCAGTTCCTCCATCATCCGTCCAAATTGGGTCGGCTTCCTTCTTCCGGCTAGCTGCTCTTCCAGTGTTTCTGGCTCTCTACTGGAACGCTCAAATATACCATGTCCATCATGATATAGAGCTTTTGGTATCCCATGATTTTCTACGATATGCCTCAGTAGAAGAGTATACCCCTGGGCATCTTCCTCAGCCCGGAATAAGCCATAAGGGACTTTTCCAGTAGCGTCGTCTATAGCTCCTATAAGGCTGAGATATGGCCCTCTTCTCTCCAACCAGTCATCACGACTACCATCAATCTGTAGTAGCATCCCTTCCCTGGGATAGCGTTCTCTGCGGCTGCGATGTTTTGGAGATCGTCTCTTCCGTGGACTCCTTAAGCCCACCCCAAGTAGGATAAGACGCACCGCAGAGCGGGAAACAGCAATACCCTCCCATTCTGCCAGAAGCTCAGTGAAGTGCTGAGTATTACAGCCGGCGTAGGTCGACTGCGCCAGCTCTAGCACCCTTCTCTTCAGTTCATCATCTAAGGCATTGTGAGGTTTACTTCCTCGATTACCATGTGCTAATGCTGCAGCGCCCTCCTTTCTATACGCCGCTAGCATTCTTCTCACATGGCGCAGCGACAGACCTAATACATCAGCTGCTTCCCTGGCGGTGATCCTGCCTATCTCTATCCCGTTCAACACCATTAGTCTCCTCTGTTCTTTCTTGGTCAATGTCACCATCTCTTTCATGGTGACATTTTCGCTTAACACTTAAGGGTGACAAAATCGTAAAACATCCACAATGTGAAACGAGATACTTGACATGAAAACATAAAAGTATTAACATAAAGATATTTCGCAAACTGTCACTTTTGCGAAAGTAAGCAATTTATGAAACATGATAATCAAATATGACACTGGACTTATTGATCGCCGAGTTTTTAGAGTACCTGGAAATCCAGAAAGGCTGCTCTCCTCTAAGCATTCAACGCTATCAACATTATTTGAGACGTTTCCACAACTGGCTCAGTGAAAATTCTTCTGTTCAAAAACCTGAAGACATAAGCTTGGAGCTTGTCAGAAGGTACAGGTTATATCTAGCCCATTTCCATGCCCGAGATGGCCTACCACTGGTGCGCGTCACCCAGAGCTACCATATCGTTGCATTGAGGGCTTTTTTGCGCTACCTCCTGGTTCAGCGTGACATACTTACCCTGTCCCCTGATAAGGTGGAACTTCCCAAACAAAGTCCCCGTTCTATTGCCTTCTTAAATCCGGAGCAAATAGAAAGATTACTAAGCAGTCCCAAAATAGCATCTAATGCTGGACTGAGGGATAGGACTATTCTAGAAACACTATTCAGCACAGGCTTAAGAGTATCAGAATTAGTTAATTTAAATCGTGACCAGATAGATTTGGAGCGAAAAGAATTTGGCGTTAAAGGCAAAGGAAATAAGCTACGGGTGGTCTTCTTGTCAGATACAGCAGCACAATGGATTGAACGTTATTTACGGACACGGAAAGACAATTTTAAGCCACTATTTATTCGCTATAGCGGCAAGGTAGACATTCGGAACAACGGTGAAAGAATGCGGTTGACGGCAAGGTCAATCCAAAACATTGTTTCCAAGTATGCAAAAAAGTCTGGCTTGCCAATCGAGGCTACCCCTCACACGCTGAGGCACTCCTTTGCCACAGACCTTCTCATAGGTGGAGCTGATATTCGCTCGGTTCAGGAAATGCTGGGCCATGAAAGCATTAGGACAACCCAAGTCTATACCCACGTCACCAACAGGCATCTAAAAGAGGTCCATAAAGCGTTCCATAGCAAAAATAGGCAGGAATGAGTCTTATGTCAGGTACAAGTAGAGATTTTACAGGAACAGGATTGCCATGGCACACAGTTGAAGAAGCTATCAATCGTGAGATTGAATGGCTGGAGAGAGCCATTCAGAAAACGGTCATAGGCAAAGTGCCAGGTTGTGATGATTGTAGATATACTTTCAGGAAAATCGCCCTCTTGATTGTCACAGGCAGAATTACAGCGAAAGAGTTGATTGCCAGAGTTGGGCACGACTTGTGGGATGATTTGACCCAGAAGCACGGCATTAAGAAATCCGCACGTCACGGTGGCGTCTGGCATAGGAAAATGATGGATGTTGTTACCGAATACTATGCAAATCAAGGTTTCGAGGTAATTCCGGAGCCTTTCCTAAGCCAGGGACGTGCCGATTTGGGTATCTATAAGGATGGCCATATGGATTTGTTTATAGAGATAGGTGATACTTCTGCCTATAAATTATGGTGGAATTTGCAGATGTTGACTAATTTCAGGATTTTACTAGTGCCGGATGATAAAAGAGCCATAGAGTTTACCTGCCGCAGTGAGCAGCATGACATACTTCGCAGAACATAATGAGATGCGAGCAACTAAAGATGTTACCACACATTGATGACTTTCTGCTGAACTTAGAAGCTGATCATTATTCTCAGTACACAGTTCGCGACTATGAGCGATATCTGGGAGTTTTCGATGACTTTCTAAATAAGAATAGCGTTCCCTTTGATAGAATCAACAAGAAGACTATCACCTCCTATAAAGCATATCTTGCCTCGCGCGGTCGAAACACAGCGAAGCCAGGCAATCATAGTGACAAGCAACTTGCCCCCTCCACTATAAACTACAAGTTGATAGCACTACGGGTTTACCTGCGCTACTTAATAAATATCGACTATCCCTGCCCTTTAGCGCCCGAAGCAGTCGAAAACCTGAAAGCTGCCCCAAAACGACCTCAATTACCCGAGCTCAAAGATTTAATCAGGTTAATTGAAGCACCATCCCCTGAGGCAAATATTATGGAGCTCCGCGATAAAGCTATCCTGGAAACACTGTTCAACACAGGGTTAAGAGTATCAGAATTAGTCAGCTTAAATCGTGCCCAGGTAGACTTAGTACGGAAACAAATTGTTCTCAAGGGTAAAGGAAATAAGATACGCATATTATTTCTACCAGATGCAGCGGCGCAATGGATTGGCCGCTACCTGCAATCGCGCCGAGACAAATTTAAGCCGCTTTTTATTCGCCATAGTGGTGAGCTAGATACCCGGAAGAGCGGTGAAGGAATGCGATTGACAGTACGGTCTATCCAACGTATCGTTATCAGGTACGCAGAAAGATGCGGCTTGTCAATTAAAGCAACCCCTCAAACTTTGAGGCATTGCTTTGCTCTATATTTGACTGGGGAAGGTGCTAACCCAGTTCCTCTTCAAGTCCTTTTTGGTCATGAATCCTTACATGGCATAACCTGCTATGTTCATGCCTCCGATAAGTATGCCGAAGAGACTCACCGCAAATACCATCCCTTGGCTAAGTCGGATTAGGATCAAACACTTAAAACATTATGTCCAATAAGATTGATGGGAGGCTGTATGCCAAAAATTAAATGCCGAATTTTTAAACGGCATACAGCAGGATTTTAATAAATACTTGCAACTAAGACTATGCAGTGCCTTTACAGCCACAGCCCCGCCGATAATGACCTCAGTAAAAAAGCTCAGCCACCATTCTGCCCACGTATGTGGCAATGGCAGGTGCGGCGGTTAAACCCGGTGATTCTATCCCGATTAGATTTATCAATCCCGGAAAGCCCGCTTGCTCTTCGTGGGCAATGACGAAATCTCGGAAGCCTTCTCTTGGGCCTTGAAGCTTAGGCCTTATGCCAGCAAATTCAGGTTCTAAATCCCCAAGTTCAATCATGGGAAGAAACTTTTTGGCTGATTTGTAAAAAGCTTCCTTCTGGGTCTCGTCAACACCATAATTTATTGTCTCGACGTAGCGGGCATTGGGGCCCAATCGTACCCGACCATCAAATCCAAGAGTTACATGAATTCCAAGTCCGGCTTGCTCTGGAGTGGGATAAATAAGCCTGCTCATGAGATTTCTATATTTTGAACTTAGAGTGAAGTATTCGCCCTTACAGTAATGAAGCCTGTAATTTGCTTTAGCTGTATCTATACCGGCAAGTTGGGCTATCTTGTCGGAATTCAAGCCCGCGGAGTTTATCACAACCCGGGCAACAAAATCAGAAATCCCTTCCCGGTCCCTTATTTGTACTTTATACCCTGTCCCTGCCTTTTCAATTCCTATTATCCGGGTATTAAACACAAACTTGGCTCCCTTTGCTCTCGCCTGTCTGCAAAAAAATTTCTGCAAAGAGTGGGAATCAAGAATTCCGCTGGAAGGAGATAATAACCCAGCCCTGGCCTCGATATTTGGTTCAAGCCTTTTCAGTTCTGTGCGGGAAAGAAGCATCAAATCTTCAATGCCATTTCTCCTCCCCTGCTCGCAAAGCTTTTCAAGCTGTGTAATTCCATTTTCGTTTGCCGCCACGATAATCTTTCCTAGCTTCCTGTAGGCAATATGATGTCTGTCACAAAGCTCGTAAAGCAAGCTTCTCCCTTTGATACAGAGTTTTGTCTTAAGAGAATGCTCAGGATTGTAAATACCAGCGTGAATGACTTCGCTCTGCCTGCTGCTGGTCTCAAGCCCGAAGGTATGGTTCTTTTCAAAGATGAACACTTCTTTGTTTCGCTGGGCGATTTCACCAGCTATAGCTA
>Ga0307378_10005166_pt1 | contig 18285 bp, 17 predicted proteins | sample UN1MG_FD_202238 | JGI IMG/M metagenome (GOLD analysis project Ga0307378, IMG submission 202238) | Soil microbial communities from Risofladan, Vaasa, Finland - UN-1 | ecosystem: Environmental > Terrestrial > Soil > Coastal area > Acid sulfate soil | place: Finland: Risofladan, Vaasa | collected... | reverse complement strand
CCAAGGACGCCGCGATCGAGACCGAGAGCCAGACATCGGTGCCGGCTTTCACGGCCGCGCCCCAATCCGATGCCGTCGCCTTGGCGCTGGCGCTTACCGGGGCGAACCGCACGAGTGCGGTGTCCTACGCGACGGAAGCCGGGCTATTCGAGGCGGCGGGATGCCCGGCGGTGATCTGCGGACCCGGCGACATCGCCCAAGCGCATGCGGCCGACGAATTCGTGTCGATCGCCCAGATCGAGGCGTGTCTGACGTTCCTCGCGGACCTCGCGAACCGCTTGCGGGCTTAGGTTCAACGAACACCCTTGGACGCGCCCGAACCCTCATTCCTCGCCGGTGAAAGCCGCCGGGTCGAACTGGTAGCGGGCATTGCAGAACTCGCATGTCACCCACACCTGGCGGTCCACAACCATGTCAGCCAGTTCCTCCGCTGAAAAGCCTTTGAGGATCTCCTCGACGCGATCGCGCGAGCAACTGCAATAGGTCTCAAGCGGGATTGCGGTGTAGACGCGCACCTGCTCCTCGTGGAACAGGCGGTAGAGCAGAAGCTCGGGCGGCAGCAAAGGATCGAGCAGCTCGTGATCCTCGACGGTCTCGGCGAGCATCTTGGCCCGGGTCCAATCCTCCTCGAACTCCTTGGCGCTCGAAACGCCGCCTTCGCGGGTGAGCTTCTGCACCAGGAGCCCGCCGGCCCGCCAAGTCCACGCCCCCTCGCCCACCGTCCCGGCGCGATAATGCCGCGCCACGGCAAGGCGAATGAGTGTGGGAAGCTGCTCCGATTGGCGGAAATATGTATGGGCGGCGTCCGTCAGGGTTTCGCCCTCCAGCGGCACCACGCCCTGATAGCGTTCGGTGTCCGGCCCGCGGTCGATGGTCATGGCGAGATGGCCGTCGCCGAGCAGCGAGAACTCGTCGCCGGCCTCGAACGCCGCCAGGCGCTCGGCGGAGAAGCGAGCATAGCCGCGCAAAGCGCCCGGCACCTGATAATCGGCGACCAGCAAATCCACCGGCCCGTCGGTCGAGGCCTGAAGGATGAACTTGCCCTCGAATTTGAGAGAGGCGCCAAGGAGTGCGGTGAGCGCCACCGCCTCGCCGAGGAGCCGCGACACGGGCTCGGGGTAAGCGTGCCGCGATAGGATGCTGTCGATGGTGGGCCCGAGCTTGACCAGGCGGCCGAGAACGTCGGCCTGCTCCGCCTGAAACGGCAGGACCAGGTCGTCCTGTGGAATGACGAGCTCGGCGTGGCCTTCCGAGGATGACTCGCTCACCGTTTGGCTCCGCGAGTTCTTGCCCCCCGTGTCTTCGCTCCCGGCGTCTTGGCTCCCGGCGTTTTGGCTCCCGGCGTTTTGGCCGCGGTCTTACGGCCTCTGACCTCGGGCCGCTTGGCGGCGGCAGGCTTGGCGCGCTTCGCCTTTGAAGCGACGCGCTTAGCGGCGAGCTTCCCAGAACCGAGACACCAGGCGAGAATGGCCTTTTGCACATGAAGCCGGTTCTCGGCCTCGTCCCATACGGCGGATTGCGGGCCGTCGATCACCTCCGCCGTTACCTCGTCGCCGCGATGGGCCGGCAGGCAATGCATGAAGATGGCGTCCTTCTTGGCCGCTTTCATCAGCACCCCATCGACCTGGAACGGGCGGAGCGCCGCTTTGCGCTTCTTCTCGTCGTTGTCGCCCATGGAAACCCAGACATCGGTCACCACGCAGTCGGCACCGCGCGCGGCTGCCGCGGCATCCTCGCTCACCTCGACGTCGGCGCCTTCGGTCCACGCCCAGGCGAGAAGCTCGGGCGCCGGCGCAAACTCCGCCGGCGTGGCGATGCGCAAAGTGAAGCCGAAGCGCGCCGCGGCGTGCACCCAAGACGTCGCCACGTTATTGGCGTCGCCGATCCAGGCGATGGTGCAGCCTTTGATCGGCCCTTTCAGCTCCTCGAAGGTCATGACGTCGGCCATGACCTGGCAGGGATGCGACTTGACGGTCAGCCCGTTGATCACGGGGACGGAAGCATTCTCGGCGAACTCGGTCAGCGTCGCATGAGGCCCGGTACGCAGCATGATGGCATCGACATAGCGCGACAGGACCCTGGCCGTGTCGGCGACGGTCTCGCCGCGGCCGAGCTGCATGTCTTGGGGATTGAGCACGATGGAGGTTCCGCCAAGCTGATGCATGGCGACCTCGAAGGAGACGCGCGTGCGCGTGGACGGCTTCTCGAAGATCATGGCCAGCACCGCGCCCGGCGGGACACCGAGCGCTTTCGGCACGTTGCCCGTCTTCTTGATGGCGGCCGCGGTGTCGACAATGGCGCGCAAAGTTTTCGCGTCCAATGCGTCGAGATCGAGGAAATGCTTGGTTGACGGTGACATGGGTGAAAAATCTCGGGCGGAAGGTCTCGGGCGGAAAATCTCGGAAAGGAGGCTAGGCTTGCCGGCGCGCGCCGCTCTTCAAAGCAACGCACGCGGCATCGATGGTGGCGCAGGCAAGGTCGATCTCGTCCTCGCCGACGATCAGCGGCGGCAAGAGGCGCACCACATTGTCGCCGGCCTGGACGGTGAGCATCCCCCGGTCGCGGAGCTCGGCGATCAACTTTGCATTTTCGGCCTTGCACTTCAGTCCGACCATCAGGCCTTGGCCCCGCACCTCCTCGACGATGTCGCCATGCTCGTCGGCGATCCCTGCGAGCCGCTGCTTCAACCTTAGGCCCATTTGCGCGACACCTTCGAGAAAGCCCGGCTCAAGAACGATATCGAGCACGGCGTTGCCCACGGCCATGGCCAGCGGGTTGCCGCCAAAGGTCGAGCCGTGGGTCCCTGGCGTCATGGCGGCACCCACCGCCTCGGTGGTGAGGCAGGCGCCCACGGGAAAGCCGCCGCCGAGCCCCTTGGCCGACGCCATGATATCGGGCGTGATGCCGGCCCATTCATGGGCATAGAAGCGCCCGGTACGGCCGACGCCGGTCTGCACCTCGTCGAGCAGGAGAAGAATGCCCTTCTCGTCGCAAAGCGCGCGCAGATCTTGCAGAAAGCGCCAGGGCACCTCGCGCATGCCGCCCTCGCCCATGATCGGCTCAAGCAGGATTCCGGCGGTCTCCTCGCCGATCGCCTCTTCCACCGCCTCGATATCGAAGCCCGCGACCTGGTCGAAGCCGTCGACGGGGGGGCCAAAGCCTTCGAGATGCTTGGCCTGGCCGCCGGCGGCGATGGTGGCGAGCGTGCGGCCGTGAAAGGCGCCCTCGAAGGTGATGAGACGGTAGCGCTCCGGCGCGCCGTTCTTGAAGTGATAGCGGCGGGCAGCCTTGATGGCAGCCTCGACGGCCTCAGCGCCAGAATTGGCGAAGAACACCCGGTCGGCGAAGGTCGCGTCGCACAGCCTGCGCCCCAGCCGCTCCTGCTCGGGGATATGGTGCAGGTTGGAGACGTGCCAGACCTTGTTCGCCTGCGCGGTCAGGGCCTCGATCAGGTGCGGATGGGCGTGACCCAGCGCGGTGACGGCGATGCCACTCGAGAAGTCGAGATAGCGCTCGCCCGTCTCCGTAAAGAGAAAAGCGCCTTCCCCGCGCGCGAAGGACAATCCGCTGCGGGCATAGGTCGGAAGGAGGGCCGACATGAAAGTTGCGTATCCCTGAAATAAAATTGCCGCCGAAGGGCGGCAGCAAGGAAACTCAGAGTGTTAGGTCTCGCATTGGGCCCTGTCAATCTGACCTAGCAACGGCTTATCCAAGGCTTCTCCACGCTTCCATCAACGCTCGCGTTTGTGTTCTCGCGAGAGAAGTGGCAGAATCCCCTTGTTCCGGTGGAAAACAGAGGTTTCAAGCGCGGCGGCGCTTGTCGGATTCTACCGGCTTTAGTAGGGTAATAACTGCTCGGCTACCAGATGTCGTGGGTGCTGCGTGGCGCCCGAGCGGTCATTCTCAGCAGTAAATTCCGAGTATTTCGAAAATGCCGTCTCTCACGGGACGGATGGATTCTGAGTCCAAACGAGGAGGCCAACCATGTCTTGGACTGATGATAGAGTCGAACTGCTGAAGAAACTCTGGGCGGAAGGACTGAGCGCGAGCCAAATCGCGGGTCGCTTAGGCGGCGTGACCCGCAACGCGGTGATCGGCAAGGTCCATCGGCTCGGACTTTCGGGGCGAGCCACCAGCTCGCGGTCGAGCGCACCAAGACCACGGCGCGCGCATTCACCCCGGCAGCATCACACGCCGTCGCTGACTTTCGGGACGCGCGGCAATGTGGCGCTCAAGCCCAGTTACGAAGCCGAATACCAGCCGGCACCGGCGCCGGTCACGGAGCTCGTCATCCCGCTGCATGAGCGGGCGAGCATTCTCACGCTGAAGGAGTCGATGTGCCGCTGGCCTATCGGCGACCCGAGCGAGGAGGACTTTCACTTCTGCGGCCGCAAGAAGGAGGGCGCGGTGCCCTATTGCGAGCACCATGCCCGCATGGCCTATCAGCCGGCGCAGGCGCGGCGGCGCGAGAAGCGCTTCGCCACCGGCTGACACAAGGGCAGAGCAGGACAACACCAAGAGGCGCCGCTCACCCGGCGCCTCTTTCTTTTGGGGCTTGGGGGGCTCACCCTTCGAGACGGCGCGTTCCGCGCCTCCTCAGGGTGAGGATCATTTCCTCATGCTGAGGAGCGGCCCAAAGGGCCGCGTCTCGAAGCATGAGGCCGAGGCTTTCGGGCTCTAGGCGGTTTCTTCGAGCTTGTCGGAGAAGGCGTAACCCGCGCCGCGCACGGTGCGGACGGGATCGTGCTCATTGCCGCGCATCATGGCCTTACGCAAGCGGCCGATATGGACGTCGACCGTCCGCTCATCGACATAGACATTGCGGCCCCATACCCCGTCGAGCAATTGCGCACGGCTGAACACACGGCCGGGGCTCTGCATGAGGAATTCAAGGAGCCGGAACTCGGTCGGCCCGAGATGCACATGGCGGCCGTTCCGCGTCACCCGGTGCGACTCCCGGTCGAGCTCGATATCGCCCACACTCAACACCGAAGCGATGCGCTCGGGGTTGGTCCGGCGCAGAATGGCGCGCACGCGCGCCATGAGCTCGGGCAGCGAGAACGGCTTGACCACATAGTCGTCGGCGCCGGTGGTCAGACCCCGGACGCGGTCGTTCTCCTCACTGCGCGCCGTCAACAAGATGATGGGGATGGTGCGCGAGTCCTTGCCGGTGCGCAGGCGCCGGCACAGTTCAAGGCCCGAAATTCCGGGCAGCATCCAGTCCAGCACGATCAGATCGGGCGAACTCTCGGCGATGGCGACTTCCGCTTCGTCACCGCGGTGGACGACATCGACGGTGTAGCCTTCAGCCTCGAGGTTATAGCGCAGCAGAAGGGCTAACGGCTCCTCATCCTCGACAACCAGGACCTTGGCTCCAGCGCTCATAACGTTTGTCTGCAACATGGGTTACACCGCCGACCGCTTCATTGCGACCGGCGTCGTGCTCGTGGTGTCGCCTTTCGGGCGTTGGTCGGTGATGGCCCGGCCATGCACCAGGTAGAAGACCGTCTCGGCAATGTTGGTGGCGTGATCGCCGACACGCTCGATGTTCTTGGCGCCGAACAAGAGATGGGTACAGAGCCCGATATTGCGCGGATCCTCCATCATGTAGGTGAGGAGCTCGCGAAACAGCGAGTTGTACATCGCGTCGATCTCTTCGTCCTTGTACCAGACGGCCAGGGCGCGGTCCGCGTCGCGCTCGATAAAGGCGTCGAGCACCTCCTTGAGCTGACCGAGAGCGAGCTCGCCCATGTGTTTCAGGCCGAGCATGAGCTGCTTCGGTTGCTGCTCACTGACGACCGCGACGGCGCGCTTGGCGATGTTCTTGCCGAGATCGCCGATGCGCTCGAGATCGGTGGAGATGCGCAGCGCCGCCATGATCTGGCGGAGATCGTAGGCCATGGGCTGGCGGCGGGCGATCATCACCACCGCCTGCTCCTCGATCTCGCGCTGGAGCTCGTCGATCGCCTCGTCTTGATTGATGGTGGCCACGGCGAGATCGGGATCGCGCCGCTCCAACGCCTCGAAGGATTGGCCAAGCACCTGCTCGGCGAGGCCGCCCATTTTGGCGATCTTGTTGTTGAGGAGAGAGAGCTCCTCCTCGTAAGACCTGACGATGTGTTCGTGCTGCTGTTCCATCAAGCGAACTCCTGAAGAGCCGATATCAGCCGAAGCGTCCGGTGACGTAGTCCTGCGTCCGCTGGTCGGTCGGATTGGTGAACATCTTGGAAGTATCGTCGACCTCAACGAGCTTGCCGAGATGGAAGAAGGCGGTGCGTTGCGAGACGCGGGCGGCTTGCTGCATCGAGTGGGTGACGATGACGATGCACAGAGATTTCCGCAGTTCGTCCATCAGCGTCTCGATCTTGGCGGTGGCGATTGGGTCGAGCGCCGAGCAGGGCTCATCCATGAGCAGCACTTCGGGGTTCACGGAGATGGCGCGGGCGATGCAAAGCCGCTGCTGCTGGCCGCCCGACAGGCCGGTGCCGGACTCGTCCAGCCGGTCCTTCACCTCGTCCCACAAGCCGGCCCTGGTCAGGCTCTTCTCCACGATTTCCTCGTACTCGGTCTTCGACTTACACAGCCCGTGAATCCGGGGCCCGTAGGCCACGTTCTCGAAGATCGACTTGGGGAACGGATTCGGCTTTTGGAAGACCATGCCGACCCGGGCGCGGAGCTGCACCGGATCCACCCGGGGCGCATAGATGTCCTCGCCGTCGAGCCTGATGTCGCCCACTACGCGGCAACCGTCGATCACGTCGTTCATCCGATCGAGACAGCGCAAGAAGGTCGACTTGCCGCAACCGGACGGACCGATCAGCGCCGTCACCGAACTATCGAACATCTCAAGATTGACGTCGAACAGCGCTTGCTTCTCGCCGTACCAAAGATTGACGTCGCGCGCGGCCATCTTGAGCTCGTGCTGCGCGGCGGCCGATGCGCCTTCCTTTGGCTCCGGCACGACGGGTACCCGCACGCGGATGGCTGGTTGTGCCTCCACCTTAGCCTCCATTACTAGCTCCCCTTCTACCACTTGCGCTGGAACATCTGCCTCAACGTGATGGCGATGATGTTCATCATTACGAGAAAACCAAGAAGCACCAGGATCGCCGCCGAGGTGCGCGACACGAAGCCGCGCTCGGGACTGTCGGCCCAGCTGAAGATCTGGGTCGGCAGCGAGGTCGCCGGCTCGAGAATGCCCATATTCTCAACGCTTGGAATGAATGCGTTCATGCCAATCAGCAGGAGCGGCGCGGTCTCGCCGAGCGCCTGTGCCATGCCGATGATGGTGCCGGTGAGAATCCCCGGCAGCGCCAGCGGCAGCACATGATGCATCATGACTTGATGTTTCGATGCCCCAACACCGAGGGCGGCCTCGCGGATTGAAGGCGGCACTGCCTTGAGCGCGGCACGCGTGGTGATGATGATCGTCGGCAAGGTCATGAGACTGAGCACCATGCCGCCGACCAGCGGCGCGGAGCGCGGCAAGCCGAAAAATCCCAGGAAGACCGCAAGCCCCAGTAGACCGAACACCACCGAAGGAACAGCGGCGAGGTTGTTGATGTTCACCTCGATGAGGTCGGTGAACCGGTTCTTGGGCGCGAACTCTTCGAGGTACACCGCCGCGGCAATGCCAATGGGGAAGCTCAACAGGAAACAGACGAGGAGCGCGTAGAACGAGCCGGTGATGGCGCCGGCCAGCCCGGCCCGCTCGGGAAACCGGCTGTCGGCGTTGAAGAACAGCTCCCAGTTGAGCGGCGTGCGCAAGAGCCCCTTCTCCTCCAAGGTGTCAAACGCCTTGAGTTGATCTTTCGAGAAGCGCGGGTTGAGGATTTTCGGGGTCTCGCCCTTGGCCAGGACGGCATAATGCGGCGACAGGGGGAAGAAGATTTGTACCGTCTTGCCGATGATGGCCGGGTCGGCCGCGACGCGCGCGCCAATCGCCTCTGGCGCGTCCTCGGCGAGCATTTCGACCAGCGACGTATCGCGAATTCTGGGCAGATAGGCCTTGAGGCTGCTTTGTGCGAGGACTGCGAAGTCGCCGCTTGGCGGCGGTCCCGCCTCGACGAACTCCGGATCGACATAGACGTCGAGCTTGAGGCTCTTGCGCCCGTCATGCTCGACCACAAGACCCCGGTTCTCGAGGCGCTCGAACCAACCGACCTGGGTCCAGTTGAGCGCATCCATCTCTTTCGGGATCACACCCTTATAGAGCTGGTCGTAGGGATCGGAGACGGCGATCGGCAGCGTGATGGTTTTGCCGATTACGTCGGGATGGGCGACGACATAGTCGCGCACAATATAGGCCGCGTCTGACGACAGGATCTTCCCGATGCTCCGCTTTTGGTCGTCGGGAATGCCGGGGACGGCCTTGTCGACGGCCTCACGCACCAGCGCCCGATAGTTGCCGGAGCCTGGATCCTGGGGATCGACCTTGGCCGGATCGATGTAGATCGGCAGCTCGACCTTCGTCTGGATGAAAGCGGGGTAGCCCGTTCTGACCAGGGACGTGATGAGGACGCCGAGCAGCCCGACAGCAAGCGCAATGGCAATGACGCCGTAGGCCTGCAGCCGCCGATCGGCGGCATAGCGCCGCCGGACGCGCCGTCGCGCCTGGTCGGAGCCCCAACTGTCGGTAGCCGCCGGTCCTATGGCCTGTGCATCACTCATATTGTTCTCGGTATTTCCGTACGATGTGAAGAGCGAAAATGTTGAGTCCTAGGGTGGCCAAGAACAGCACGAGGCCAAGGGCGAAGGCCGCCAGGGTCTTCGGATTGTCGAACTCCGTATCCCCGATGAGAAGCGTCACGATCTGCACGGTCACGGTGGTCACGGGCTTGAGCGGGTTTGCCGTAAGCGAGGCAATGATGCCGGCGGCCATGACCACGATCATGGTCTCGCCGATGGCGCGGCTGACCGCGAGCAAGATGCCGCCCATGATGCCGGGAAGAGCGGCCGGCAGCAGGACCTTGGTGATGGTTTCGCCCTTGGTGGCGCCCATGGCGTAGGACCCATCACGCATGGCACGCGGGACGGCGGCGATGGCATCGTCGGACAAGGACGAGATGAAGGGGATGATCATGATGCCCATGACGCCGCCGGCGGCCAGCGCACTGTTGGGGGCAATCGGCACGCCGATCATGTCGCCGAATTCGCGCATGGCCGGCGCCACGGTGAGGACGGCAAAGAAGCCATAGACGACGGTCGGAATCCCGGCGAGCAGCTCCAGCAACGGCTTGATCACGGCCCGCACTTTTGGGTTGGCGTATTCGGTGAGGTAGATGGCCGAGTAGAGGCCGATGGGCGTGGCCACGGTCATGGCGATCAAGGCAATCAAGAACGTGCCAGCGAAGACCGGTATGGCGCCAAAGGCGCCGCCGCCGGTCACTTGACCTTCGCGGATGGGGATCTGCGGCTCCCAGTTCAGGCCGAAGAAGAACTCAAGCGCCGGGATGCGGTCGAAGAAGCGCAACGCCTCGATCAGAAGCGACAGCACGATGCCGAGCGTGGTGAGAATGGCGATCAGGGAGCAGGCGATCATCAACCCGCTCAGAATGTGCTCCGCGCCATGCCGCGCCCGGAACTCCGGGCTGATGCGGCGGCTGGCGAAGACAAGACCGAGAAGCGCGATGCTCAAGGCGACGGCGGCCATGGCCCAGCGGGCGATGATCTGCCAGCTGTGGTAGCGCTCGGCCGCCTCGCGAACGACCAGGCTCGGCTCGCTGAAGAGATTGCCGGCGGCGACGGATTTGATCTCGCTCAGAAGCAGGCTGACTTGGCCTGCGTTGAGACCGTCCGTGGTGCCGGGCGGCAAGCTCCACAGCAACAGATTGTCGATGACGGCCCCTTGCAGCAGCAGCCACATCAGGACCAAGAGAACAGAGGGGATGCCGACCCAGGCAGCCACGTAGGCGCCGTGATAGTTCGGCCGTGAATGGAGTTCCTGCTGGCGGCCGCCCACCGAAGCCACGGCGCGCTTGCGGCCGAAGAAATAGCTGGCCGCGGCCAGCACGATGATCAGGAGCAGAACGTAACCGAGCATTTCCGCCTGCCAGTCCCCCGGATGCCCCGCCACGGAGCATGCCGTTAAGCCGTTTGTTGCCTTACGATCGTCGGCGTGGCCGCATCGCTACGTCCCGCGGCCACGCCTTCGATCAACTCATTCGAAGATTGGCTACCGTCTTACGACGTCGGCGCAGCCATCTTTGCGCCGCCCTTGGCGCGGTCTTGCATTTCCTTCAGCGTATCTGCGGGAAGCACGACCAGGCCGCGCTCGTGAAGATAGCCGTCCTCACCCATGGATGCGTCGCTGGTGTACTCGGTGATGAACTCATCCATACCGGCGATGACCTTGCGGTGGGGGTTCTTGATGTAGATGAACAGCGGACGGGAAAGGCCGTAGCTGCCATCGGCGATGGTATCGAAGCTCGGCGTGGTGCCGCCGACCTTCACGCCCTGAAGCTTGTCCTGGTTCTCGTACAAGAACGAGTAGCCGAAGATGCCAAGCGCCTTCGGATCGGCTTCAATGCGCTGCACGATCAGATTGTCGTTCTCGCCGGCCTCGATGAAGGGGCCGTCCTGACGCATGGGCGTACACTTCTCTTTGACAAGCGACTTGTAGGCTTTCTTGTCGAGCTTGCCCTTCTGCGTCTTGAAGTAGTCGAGCGCCTCGCAGCCCTCGTGCATGGCGAGCTCGACGAAGGCGTCGCGGGTGCCGGAAGTCGGCGGCGGGCCATAGACCGTGATCTGCACGTCCGGAAGCGACTTGTCGACATCGCTCCACTTCTTGTTGGGGTTCGGCACCAGCTTGTCGCCGTCAGGAATCTCGGACCCAAGGGCCAGGAAGATCTGCTCCTTGCTGAGATCCATGGGCTTGCCCTGCTTGGACTGGGCGATGGAGAGGCCGTCATAGCCGATCAGCAGCTCCGTGACATCGGTGACACCGTTCTTGGTACAGAGCTCAAACTCGGATTTCTTCATGGCGCGGGACGCCCCGGTGATGTCGGGGTTATCCTCGCCGACACCCTGGCAGAAAATCTTCATGCCACCGCCGGTGCCGGTCGATTCGACCACTGGGGCCTTCTTGCCGGTCTTCTTGCCGAACTCCTCGGCAACGGCCTGGGTGTAGGGAAAAACCGTCGAGGAGCCGACGATCTTGATCTGATCACGGGCCAGCGCCGGGCCGCCCGTGCATAGAGCGGCGACGGCAAGCGTCGACGCTGCGATAGCAATCCTGTTCACTTCACTCTCCCTTTTTGGATGTGAGCCTCCGCCAGCGCGAGCAACGCTGCCAGCTCGCGAGCACGCTAGTCCCCGGTGATAATTGTTTTATGACACCGATGATTCGACTTTATGACAGTCTACATCGCTGAATTAGCTATATTTTTTGGAAGTTGGCTGTGGATAAACGCGCCGCGGCGTCAGCTGGCGCGGGCCTCGTTAAGCATGACCGTGAAGGTCGACCCCTTGCCGGGCTTGGAGGCGATAGCGACCTCGCCGCGATGGCGGTTCATGATGTGCTTGACGATGGCGAGGCCGAGCCCGATCCCGCCCTTCTCGCGGCTCGAGGCCACATCGACCCGGTAGAAGCGTTCGGTCAGGCGCGGCAGATGCTCCGGCGCTATGCCCGGCCCGTCATCCACCACGGAGATGGCGTAGCGGCCCGTGGTCTGACGGCCGAGCGAGGGGATGTGCCTGGCCTCGATGCGGACCCGGCCGCCGGGCTTGCCATATTTGAGCGCGTTCTGGACGAGGTTTTGCAGCACTTGCAGCAGCTCGTCGCGGTCGCCGCGCACGACCGCCGGCTTCGAGAAGCGTCCGACCTCGAGGCGCGTGCCGGTTTCTCTGGTGAGCGGCTCCAGCGTGTCTCGCGCATGGCCCAGGACATCGTTGAGATCGACGAGGTCGCTGGGCGGGACGTGGGCGTTCATCTCGACGCGGCTCAGAGAGAGCAGCGCATCAATGAGACGCGTCATGCGCGAGGCTTGCTCGGCCATGATCGGCAGGAAGCGCTCGCGGGCGCCCGGATCCTCCTTGGCCGTGCCTTGCAGCGTCTCGATGAAGCCGCGCAGCGAGGCAAGCGGGGTGCGCAGCTCGTGGCTGGCATTGGCAATGAAATCGGCCCGCATCTGGTTGATGCGCTCGACCTCGGTCAGATCACGAAGGAGCACGAGAATGCTGGCGTCGCGCTCGTTTCCCCGGGTCAGCGGGGCGACGGTCACGGCCATGCGGCGGCCGACGGGGACGCGCTCGGCATAGGTGACGGTGACGGCGCGCCCGCGCTTGGGCGCGGCGCTAACCGCGTCGAGGAATTCGGGCGTGCGGATCACCGAGGAGATGTGGCTTCCCTCGCGCAACGGGGCGAACAGGCCCCGCGCGGGGCCATTGCAGGACAGCACCTGGCCGGCGCCATCGAGCAGGATGACGGGGTCGGGCAGCGCCTCCGCCATGACATGCATGGCCGAGGTCACGCGGACCAAGGACTCGGAATGCCCCAGCTCGCTCCCGAGCACTTGGTCGACGTCCTGGCGGGGAAGCAGGGCGGCCGAGGCGACGAAGCTGACAAAGGCGGTCAGAGCAAGGCCCAGCGACAGATCGCCGAGCGCCACGAGGGAGGCCATGATCACGGCGACGATCACGATATGCCAGAGCGAGGTCCAGAGTCTGACGGCGAACTCGCGCAAGCCCCGCCTAACGACGTGGCCGGCGCGCCAGAAGACGCCCGGGGGCAACGGACGCGCATTCTGTTCCGCCTGGTTGGTCAACGCCTTCTCCAAAACTCTGCTCCGAATCGCCGCGCCGACGATCCCCTGTATAATTGCCCTTGGAATATCACGGTTTTGCGACATTCACCTCGCCCGCGTGCGACGGGTTTATGACAGATCGGGTCGCCTGTCATGGTGCCGCGCGCCGCGGCGGTCCCGTCAGGGGGCCCCTACCGCAGGATGTGGGGTCTTGGCCGCGACCGCGCCAGTCCATCCGCCAAGAGGGCGCTCTGGGCTGAGGTCTTCTCCACAGGGTGGCGGGCCGCGCCGGGCGTCTCGGCGTGGCGTTGGGTGTATCATTGAGTTTGAAAGCAAGGATCGGGGTGCGGGAGCGCACGGCCGGGACTACGGTCCGGCCAATCGCCACCGTCCACCCAAGGATCATCCGATGCCCCGGACTCATTCAACCGCCAGCCAATCACCGGCGCCTGAGCCAGAGGATGCGCGGTGGGCCGCCGTCGCGGCGCGGGACGGCAATTTTGACGGCGACTTCTATTACTCGGTCGCGACGACCGGCGTCTATTGCCGGCCGTCGTGCCCCGCCCGGCGGCCCAAGCGGGAGAACGTGCGCTTTCACGAGACCGCGGCGGCGGCGGCCGCCGCCGGCTTTCGCCCGTGCAAGCGCTGCACGCCGGATCAGTCCTCGCCCATGGCGCAGCACGGAGCAACGATCGCGCAAGCCTGCCGCCTGATCGAGGCGGCCGATGAGCCGCCGACGCTCGATGTCTTGGCCGCGGCGGTGGGCTTGAGCCCTTATCACTTCCACCGCCTATTCAAGGCAGCGACCGGCGTGACGCCAAAGGGCTACGCCACGGCGCATCGCAACCGGCGCGCCCGCCAGGCCCTGTCGCGGAGCGCCACGGTAACGCAAGCGATCTACGATGCCGGGTTCAATTCCAATGGCCGGTTCTATGCGACCGCGACACAGGTGCTGGGCATGAGCCCAAGCGCATTCCGCGCCGGCGGCGCAGGCACCGAGATCCGATACGCCGTCGGCGCCTGCTCCCTTGGCTCCGTCTTGGTTGCCGCGAGCGACAAGGGCGTGTGCGCGATCCTACTCGGCGACAAATCGGGGCCCCTGATCCAGGAGTTGCGACGGCAGTTCCCCCGGGCTGAGATCGCCGGGGGCGACAAGGACTTCGAACGACTTGCGGCCAAAGTCGTCGACTTCGTCGAGGCGCCAGGCTCCGGCCTTGACCTTCCGCTCGACATCAAGGGGACCGCGTTTCAGCATCGCGTATGGGAGGCGCTGCGGCGCATCCCCGCCGGCACGACGGCGAGCTACACGGAGATCGCCAAAGCCATCGGCGCCCCGAAATCGGTGCGCGCGGTCGCCGGCGCGTGCGCCGCGAATAAGCTGGCGGTCGCGATCCCATGTCACCGCGTGGTGCGCGGCGACGGCTCGCTCTCTGGCTATCGCTGGGGCGTCGAACGGAAACGCGCGCTGCTCGCACGTGAGAAATCAGGCCGCTAACGCGTCAGTTTCTTGGCCGCGAGTTCGGCGAGATAGCTCTTGAAACGCGCTTCGCGATTCTCGCCGAGATCGCGCAGATAGTCCCATGCAAAGAGGCCGGTGTCGTGGCCGTCGTCGAAACCGATGCGCACCGCGTAGTTGCCGACCGGTTCGAGCCTGAGGATCCGCACATCTTTCTTGCCGGGCACGGTGACGCGCTGCTCAGGGCTGTGGCCCTGCACCTCGGCGCTCGGGCTCATCACCCGCAGCAGCTCCGCCGGCAGGGTGAAGCTCTGCCCATCGTCGAAGCTGACCGCGAGATTGCGCTTCTCCGCGTCGAGCTTGAGCTCGGTTGGCCACGACGCCGCCACAGCCGGCCTCAACCCAAGTCGATTTCGCCCTCGACCACATGGTCAAGCGGCGTGTCTTCGGCGGTCAGCACCATTTTCAGCTTGATCTTGCCTTGGCCGCCCAGGCCCTCCTCGCGGACCACGCGCTCGATCGCCTGTTGCGAGGTCACGCCGACCTCCTTCAGGAACTTGCGCATCGACATATTGAAGCGCTGCTCGTCCATGCTGGCCTCCTCCGCCGTTCCGTCCCGTGATATGACAACCAGAGACCTATATACTAGAGACGAATGCCAATGGCGGTCACCCCGCAAGGAAGAAGCCGCGCCAAGCCTAAGACGCGAGCAGGCAAGATGAAGCCAAAAGTGGTGGTTAAGCGCAGGAATGCGCCCGCCGCCGCTCTAGCCGATGCGCGCTACCGCAAGCGCGTGGTCAAGAGCCCGAAGACTTATAGCCGCAAAGCCAAGACCGGCGCGGCCGAGGACGAAGACGTAGATGAGTGAGCCCCTTTCCCCGATGGTCGACCGGTTCGGCCGCACCGTCACCTATTTGCGCGTCTCGGTGACCGACCGCTGCGACTTCCGCTGCACCTATTGCATGGCCGAGACCATGACCTTCCTGCCGCGGAAGGATCTGCTCACGCTGGAGGAGATCGACCGGCTGGCGAGCGCGTTCGTGACCAGGGGCGTGCGAAAGCTGCGGCTTACCGGCGGCGAACCGCTGGTGCGGCGGAACATCATGTGGCTCATCGAGGCCTTGTCGCGGCATCTCGGCAACGGTCTTGACGAACTCACGCTCACCACCAACGGCAGCCAGCTTGAGCACCACGCGGAAGCGCTGGCCGCATGCGGCGTGAAGCGCATCAACGTGTCCCTCGACACCCTCGATGCCGCCAAGTTCCGCGTTCTAACCCGGTGGGGCGACTTCGACCAGGTCATGCGCGGCATCGACGCGGCGGACCGCGCAGGACTGAAGATCAAGATCAACACCGTGGCGCTCCGGGGCTGCAACGAGGACGAGATCCCCGATCTTCTCCGGTGGAGCCACGGCCGCGGCTTCGACCTCACGCTGATCGAAACCATGCCCATGGGCGAGATCGACGCCGACCGGACCGACCAATATCTTCCGCTGTCACTGGTGCGAGCGCGGCTCGAGCAGCGCTTTACGCTCGCCGACATCCCGTATCGCTCGGGGGGCCCGGCGCGATACGCGCATGTCGCCGAGACCGGCGGCCGGCTCGGCCTCATCACGCCGCTGACCCACAATTTCTGCGAGTCCTGCAACCGTGTCCGGGTCACCTGTACCGGCACACTCTATATGTGCCTGGGCCAGGAGGATGCCGCCGACCTCAAGGCGCCCATGAGAGCCAGCACGTCCGACGCGCTGCTACATGCGGCAATCGACGAAGCCATCGCGCGCAAACCCAAGGGCCACGATTTCGTCATCGATCGGAGCGCCGCACCCTCGATTTCCCGCCATATGTCGGCCACCGGCGGCTAAGTCGACCTAGGGTTAAGACTTTCCTTCGCTGGCAAATCTCCTAGGACTTCCAGGCATTCAGCCGGCAGGACGTCGTCTGCCAGTGATCAATCCTCGGCTAACCATTCAGCTTACGGCGTTTTTTAACCTACGCCGGGCTAGTTTACGCCGGGATCAGCGGCCCAAAGCGGTTCGCTGGCTGGCTCCGGTTATTTCATGTTGCGCACGACATCGTTCAAAAAACACTGGCACTGGGCAGGATTGGCGTTGCTATCGGCGATGATCGCCGTGACAGCCCTTATCGCGCCCGGCCGCGTGAGCCTGTTGGAGCTCGAGCGCGAAGCGCTCGTTGCTGAGGATCGAATCCGCGGGCACTTGCTCGAAGAGCCCAACATTCTGATCGATGCGCTGACGCGCCCCGGCCTTGCCACACAACTCAGCGAGATTTTCCGGCAGTCTGGCTACGCTCACCGCGTGCTCCGCTATGAGCTTTACGACGCCAAGGGGCGGCTCACCTTCACGAGCGGCCAAGCTAGCGTTGCCCTCGACGGCGGCCTGGTGGACGTGACCAGCAATTCGGCCCAGCACGGCGCCATTGTCGGTCTGTACAAAGGCTCCGGCAACGGCGCGCCATCGCATTTCGCCGTGCTGCGGCTCCCGATCGACCTCAATGCGCGCGTACGCGGGACGCTCATCGTCTATCTCGACCAGAGCGACCAGGCGAACGTGCTGTCCGGTTATTTCGGCCTCATCGCCGTGATTACCCTCGTCCTCCTCAGTATCGGCGTCGCCACGCCGGTCGCCTTCGCCTGGATGCGCAGCCGGGAACGGCGCGAGGCGCAAGAGCAGGTGCGCTATCTCGAAAGTCACGACGCCCTCACCGGGCTCGCCAACCGCAGGGCCTTCGCCGAAAACCTCGGCGAGGCCATTATCCGCATGCAGCGGGACAACACGCATATCGCCGTGGTGTGTCTCGACATCGACAAGTTCAAGGAGATCAACGAGGCCGGCGAGCATGGCGGCGGCGATCAGGTGCTGCGTGAGATCGGGAACCGCATCAAGGGCACGCTGCGGGAGCGGGATATCATCGCCCGGCTCGGCGCCGACGAATTCGCCATCGCGCTGGTGGACATCACCAATCTCGGCGACGTCATGGCGTTCATGAACCGGCTGGTCGCGGCCTTGCGGCTGCCTTTCGATCTCAATGGCAAAGAGATGCTCATCACCACAAGCGTCGGCATCGCGCTTGCGCCGGCGGATGGCGATACCGCCGCGACGGTGCTGCGCCATGCCACGATCGCGCTGTCTCGCGCCAAGGGCGACGGCGGCCAGCGCATGTGCTTCTTCGAGGAGAGCATGGACAAGGCGCTCCAGCGCCGGCGCACCGTGGAGCATGAGCTCCGCCTGGCGCTCGGGCGCGAGGAGTTCGAGGTCGCCTATCAGCCGCAATACGACCTGGCGACGGGGCAGCAATGCGGCTCGGAGGCCCTGATCCGCTGGCACCACCCGGTGCATGGCAAGATCGCGCCGGGACACTTCATTTCGGTGGCCGAGGATACCGGGCTTATCGTGCCGATCGGCGAATGGGTGCTGAGGCGGGCGTGCTACGACGCGGTGGGCTGGCCGGAACAGCTGACCGTGGCGGTGAATCTGTCGCCGGCGCAGTTCCGCGACAGCGATATCGCCGAGACGGTGGCTGAGATCCTCAACGAAACCGGCTTGCCGGCTCACCGTCTCGAGCTTGAGATCACCGAGAACCTGCTCATCAACGACACCGAGGAAGTGTTGAGCAAGCTCAACCGCCTGCGCGAGATCGGCGTGGCGATCGCCATGGACGATTTCGGCACCGGATATTCGAGCTTGAGCTACCTCGCACGCTTCCCATTCTCGAAGATCAAGATCGACCGGCAGTTCATCCGCAACATGACCCGGGACCCGGCGATGCGGGCGATCGTCAAGACCATCATCGCGCTCGGCAAGTCGCTCGACGTGACCATCACGGCGGAGGGCGTTGAGACGCCCGAGCAAGCCGAGATGCTGCGCAAGTTCGGCTGCCGGCAAGTCCAGGGCTTCCTCTACGGGCATCCCGAGGCGGCCGAACACCAATCCCAGGCCGATGGCCCCGCCAAGCCCAAGGACACGCCGGACGGCAAGGTGACGCCGATCTGGGCGCGGCGCTCAAGCGCCGCCTGAGCCGCTTGAGCCGCTTTCCTATTGGCTATTACCGAACGGCTGACCCGGT
>Ga0307378_10005165_pt1 | contig 18286 bp, 41 predicted proteins | sample UN1MG_FD_202238 | JGI IMG/M metagenome (GOLD analysis project Ga0307378, IMG submission 202238) | Soil microbial communities from Risofladan, Vaasa, Finland - UN-1 | ecosystem: Environmental > Terrestrial > Soil > Coastal area > Acid sulfate soil | place: Finland: Risofladan, Vaasa | collected... | reverse complement strand
TCACAAATCTAATTTGTGCCACGACTAGAATCTGATAATATTAATGAAGTAAGGTGAGAGTGGTGGAACGGTAGACGCGGGAGGGTGAATAGCCCACTTGTCCCATAACGGACGTGCGAGTTCAAATCTCGTCTCTCACCATCATTTTAGAAAGGGGAGAAATTGAATAAAGCACAAAAGAATATCGAATTGGCCTTTTGTAAAGGGTATCGAGTCGTTGATGGAGAAGTTATCAGCCCCATTTCAGGAAGAAAACTAAAACTTGGAAATAAAAATGGGTATTATAAATTTTCGATAAAAGATGAAACAAACACAAGACAAAATATTCAAGTTCATCGTCTTGTCGCCTTTCAGAAATTTGGTTATGATGCATTTAAAGAAGAAATTGAAACTAGACATCTTAATAACGATTCTTTAAATAATTTAGACGAAAATATAGAAATCGGTACATCAAATCAAAATGCAATGGATAAAGATCCAGAAACGCGAATGAGAGTGTCTATTAAAGCAGCATCCAAATTAAGAAAATTTACAGATAAACAAGTAGAAGAAATTCGTAAGAAACATAACAGTGGATGGTCTTATAAAAGACTCATGGAATATTATGATATATCATCTAAAGGTACAATGAGTCATATTATAAACAATAAATATAAAACTAAAATTATCTAGATATAGCTCAGTCTGGTCAGAGCGCTCGGTTTGGGTCCGAGAGGTCCGCTGGTTCAAATCCAGTTATCTAGACCAATTTCAAGCACTTACGTTATGTATGTGCGCAATATCCGTCAGTTGAGCAGTGTGGTGAGCTCCAGGGACTGTAAATCCCTTGCCGAAAGGCATGATTGTTCGATTCAATCCTGGCGGGCCATTTTACCCTGAAGGGGTGATCAGATACAGGTAAAGCATAAGTCCTATGCGTATCTGATTGGACGCACCCCTTCTTAAGATGCTGTAGACGAATGGTAAAGTCACCAGCCTTTCACGCTGGCAGTTGCGGGTTCAAGCCCCGTCAGCATCTCTTTTTAAGCGAGTGTGGTGAAACTAGGTAGACGCGCTAGATTTAGGCTCTAGTGGGTGAAACTCCCGTGTAGGTTCGATTCCTATCACTCGTACCATTTTGAGCGGTTACTCAGGTTGGGTGCTTGACATAACGGATATTGTTATCTCGAATCAAGTAGGCTGACGAGCCACGGAGTTCAATTCTCCATAACCGTACACAATTTTTGGGGTTCGTAGCTCAAAAGGGGAGAGCACCTGATTTACAATAAAAAGTAATTTAAAATTATAAGCGAGTGTGGTGAAACTAGGTAGACGCGCTGGATTTAAGATCCAGTGGGTGAAACTCCCGTGTAGGTTCGATTCCTATCACTCGTACCATTTTAGGTCCATTAACTCAGTCTGGCCAGAGTGCTTGGTTGTCAGCCAAGAAGCCACCGATTCAAATTCGGTATGGACCGCCATTTTCGGGCGCGTGAAGGCGAGAGGCTAGCCGTCACTTTTACAAGGTGAAATACGTAGGTTCGACTCCTACCGTGCCTACCAATTTTGGGTTGGTAACTCAATTGCGTAGAGTAACGGTCCTTTAAACCGTAAGTTGGGAGTTCGAATCTCCCTCAACCCACAATTTATACAAGCCACTATGACGGAACTGGTAGACGTGGGAGATTCAAAACCTCCTGGTTGAAATACCGTGAGTGTTCGAGTCACTCTAGTGGCACCAATTATACAATGGCTAGTAGCTCAGTTGGCAGAGCGTCTGTCTGTTAAACAGAGGGTCGCAGGTTCGAGCCCTGCCTAGCCAGCCAATTTTAAGGGTCGGTAGCACAGTGGATGTGTTGCGAGTGGTGGGTTAACCGCTTACATTGGTGCAATTCCAACTCGGCCCTCTCAAATTTTTAGGACAGGTAGCACAGGGGATGTTGCGAATGGCCGTTAACCATTGACACGCGAGTTCGATTCTCGCCCTGTCCTCTCAAATTTTTGGGTTGGATCTTACTGATAAGTTTGATTGCAATAATGGGGATAATAACCAAATTATCCCTGTCCAACCCCCTTTTAAAGTGGGGTAGTTCAGTGGAAGAACATCAGCCTTTGACGCTGAATGTCGCTGGTTCGAATCCAGCTCCCACTTCCATTTTAGCCCACGTAGCCAAGCGGTAAGGCCACGGACTGCAAATCCGTGCATCGTAGGTTCAATTCCCATCGTGGGCTCCAGATTTGCCGCTGTAGCTCAGTGTAGAGCTCACGCCCGATGAGCGTGTGGTTTCTGGTTCAAGTCCAGATAGCGGCACCATTTTTAAAGAAAGGATAGTAATAATGAAAATAACATGTAAAAAATGTAAAGTTGAAGTTAAAGAAATATCTGTTTTGAAAACAATGGAATTTCGAGCTGATTTCAGAAAAACTACATACGAGATTTTTCATGAAGTTGATAAAGAGTATTATCTAGGGGAAGTAAAACGTTTAATATACAAATGTCATTGTTATCCAAATGGTAAAACGATTGAAAGGGATTCCCATGATTCTATACAGGACTTCGTTAGAGATTCTGAATACTTATTAAGCCACGATATCAAACAAGCAACTTATGGAGATCTAATTATAGAACAAACGTAAGGGAAAAAATTATGAGTTACCCAACATTAGAACAAGTTGAAATTGCTGACATTGAACAATTGTGTAGATGGACCCGATACTTACCATCTCCAGGTATGTCAGCTATAAATGCTAAAAACTTTGAACCAATCGTAAAAAAAGAAGCCGATATTATGAAACGTATCATGGAAAGACAAACAGAACTCGGTGGATGGACACCGGAAATTTCAAAGCGAATAGGATGGGGATAATGTCAATAGAATTAATTGAACGATTGAAGAAAGAGTTTAATCTACCTATCGATGTTTGTGATAATTGTGATGGTGATGGAGAGATTATAACATTCTGTGGTCATGATGTCAGTGAAACGTGCAGTCAGTGTATAGGAAAAGGATATGTATACAAGAAATAATTTATGGTGGGGTGGCAGAGTCTGGTTGATTGCGATGGCCTTGAAAACCATTGAGGGTCAAACCTCCACAGGTTCGAATCCTGTTCCCACCGCCAACCTTTAAAAGGAACGTGAGCATGACTAGAAAAGAAGCTTTATTAGACGCATACCAAAAGGGATATAGAATTAGAAACAATATCATATATAATCCCGAGGGTAAAATCTTGAGTGGTTGTTTAGATGGTAAAGGATATACACAATTCAAACATAATAAAACCACATCAGTCCATGTTCACAGGCTCGTTGCTTATCAAAAATATGGTGATGCAATGTTTGATGAAGGTATTGAAGTTAGACATTTAGATAGAAATAAACGAAATAACCTTGGTGAAAATATCGCTATGGGAACAAGCAAAGACAACTCGCAGGATATACCACCAGAAGTAAGAAAAAGAGCTGCTAACATTGCATCAAGTTTTAGAAAAAAATATAATAACGAAGCAGTAAGAGCTTTTTATTATAAATGTAAAAGTTATAAAAAAACTATGGAAATGTTTGGAATTCCTTCGTCTGGGTCTTTACATTATATTATCAATACAAGCAAAAAATGAGGAGGGGTGGCAGAGTCTGGTTGATTGCGGCGGTTTCGAAAACCGTTGAGGGTTAAACCTCCACAGGTTCAAATCCTGTTCCCTCTGCCAAATTTTGAAAGGAGGTCTAATGATTACAAAAAATGAATTTGATATTTTCTGAATTTAAATAAACTCAGGAGGTATTAAAATGAAATATGGTGAAAAACTTGTTATCACAACTTGGGTGTGGTATTATAAAAAAAAGGGTGTTCTGATGGGTTATCGTTATAGAATTGATCCTATTCCTTGGGTTAGTAAAAGAGGCCATTATAATATTGGTAGAAAACCTAGAGTTATGAATGAAAAAAGACAGTGGTATAAAAGCGACTTGGGTAGAAAAAAGAGAAGTCCATTATATCTGCCTGATACGTGGGATAATCGTCCAAGGACAAATTTCGATGATCGGTCCTGGAAGACAAGTAGCAAATATCGTAAACAATGGGAAAAATAAAATGACGCGGTATCGTGAAGTCTGGTCTATCACACTGGGCCCATAACCCAGCGCTCTGAAAAGAGCTCGCGAGTTCAAATCTCGCTACCGCCACCAATTATTAATGATATCAATAACTTACGGGGATGTAGCTCAGTGGAAGAGCACGAGATTACGAATCTCGAGGTCGGAGGTTCAACTCCTCTCGTCCCCGCCAATTTATTTGGGGGTGTAGCTCAGTGGCAGAGAGCACGAGCCTTCTAAGCTCGGTGTCGGAAGTTCGATCCTTCCCACCCTCACCATTTTTAACATGAGAAGTTTAGCTCAGTGGTAGAGCGCCAGTCAAACACTGGGTCGGTGGAATAATATGATCGGTTATACCATGGCAATTTAATCGAAAAATACCCGCGTGGGTTCGAGTCCCATAATTTCTCATCATTTTAAGGAAGAGTGGCCGAGTGGTTTAAAGCAGCGGTTTGCTAAACCGTCGAGGGTAAAACCTCCGTAGGTTCAAATCCTATCTCTTCCGTCATTTATGAAAGGAAAAACAATGCCTTGTGAATCAGGTTACATGGAACCATCGTATGGTGAAATTCAATCAAAAAAGGTATGTCAGCATATCGTATATTTATATGAAAAGTTGGGTCTTCCCACTCCAAAATGGGTTAAAGAAGCAGCTAAAGATTATTATGGAAATCAGCATAAACTTGGAGGAGCCGAGACTATGCTCTATAAAAAAATAAAAAATCTTTCCACAAAAGAATTAGACTCACTTGTTTATAATGCTCGATCAAAGAACGCAAGAGAGTTGGCTACTTGGTTCGAAGATTTTGAGAAAGAATTTAAGGACGAAGTTGATCGAACTCGAAGAGAAGCTAAATTAGAGAAAACTGCTAAGAGTCTGTTATCAAAAATGAGAGCAGATGAAGTTGAAATATTAAGGAATTATCTCAAAGATAAGAGAGTAGATGAAGTTGTAATATTAAGTAATTATCTCAAAGATAATTAATTCACTTTGCCAGAGTAACCGCAAACCCACCGGTATTTAGGTATTAGTTGGAGATGGAATGCAAAAACTAAGTAAATCCTGCTCTGGTATTTATAATTAATAAAAATAAGGAGAACAAATATATGAAAGGATCTTATGAAGTTTGTTGGCAAATTTTCAGATGCACTAAGACAAATCCATCTGTAAAAATTGCCGATACAAACTGTCCGTGTAAATATGATCCTGTTAACAATTCACAATGCCCCACGTACAAACCTGTCAAAATCGAGCGGAAGTAGCTCAGTGGTAGAGTTTCTGATTTCCAATCAGAGTGTCGCGAGTTCGAGCCTCGCCTTCCGCTCCAAACCCCAACCTTACAAAGAAAGATAATCCAATGGATGATAAAAAAATTCAAGGAAAAAGAAGAAGATGTGATTACTGCGGTTATCTAAGATATGATGTAATATCACAAATAAATCCCTATGAACAAGATGTACACGGAGAACAAAATATGCAAGGGTTGTGTCCAACTTGTGTTCAAATTTTACTTGATGGTATTTAATTCGTGAAAGGAAACACAATGAGAAAATGTAATATAACGGTCTACGATTATTATGACGCTAGACACAATTCAAGCCCCAGCCATTATGACAAAGAGAATCCCCCAGAGGTCATTAGATATGATGTAGATGCATATTGTGTGCAAGGTGATGAGGGTTTTAGAGCATTCTGGATTCAGGATGATCAGCTATATACAGCACATGGAGATGATGGTCACTGGTGGTTAAATAGTGTTATGGCAGCACATTGGGCTCCGGAAATGGCCGAAGCCTTATTAGAAACTATAAAGGATCAAACGTAATGAAACTCAATTTAATAGACACAACTACAATTGATATTTTTCGTGTATCATGTGCTCATTATATACAAAACATATATGGTGATATGTGCAATTGGAATATCAATCCCGTCGAACTTGTGAACTCTGAAAGCCCTGGATATTTTGCCATAGGAGAGTGGGGTTGTGATGGTTTTTGGGATTATGGTAAATATATCAGAACACCTGAAAAGTTTAAGATGCTGATTCCAATTCGTTCTGTTGTAAAAATATCTGATGTTGGCATTTGGTAAAAGGAGAGCATAATGAGTTTATATGGAAAATATGTTAGTGGTGGTGAAAAGGCATGGCTTTATTTTAATACAACTCCTGGACAAATACAGTATGGAGATTATGGATATCAACAAGCATATGCCAAAGAACGTGATGAATATATTCGAAATGGAAAAACGTATGTCTTAGTAAAAATTTTAGAAGTTGTATGGAAATATGAACATGTTTGTTTTAATGTAACTACAATAAGTAAAGATGGTAAAGAATTATATAAGACGCAAGTTTATGATCCTGAACGTCTTACTTTAGCTGTTGTAAGAATAACTGATATTGGAACGTGGAATTGAAAAAGGAAACTAAGATGGAATGGGAATGGATTAGTGTAAAAGATGAATTACCGATTATCCCCGAAGGTAAATTTGCTGTATCTGTAATTGTAGCCGTATACGATCCGGTTTATGCAGAGGGAAAAGCTGACCCAAGATCTGGTTATGATGTTTATGAAGCTATGTACAAAAGCGAAGAAATGTTTATAGAATTTTCAGTAAACCATGAAGATTGGTGGCAAATATGTGATGAAGTAACACACTGGATGTATATGCCTTTACCGCCAATGTATGAAGGAGGAAATAATGGAAAAGAAAAATGATCCAAGACCAAGGCATCCAAGACATCCCTATACATACGCCGCTGATTTATTGAGAATGATTCCAGCTAGGGATGGAATGTCATGCAAATTATCAAGATCAGATGCTTCTCAAATAAGATCTACCATCTGTGAAATCTGTGGTTTGGATGATAGAGAAGTGGCCGAGAAATTAGCTGATTACTTTTTAGAGAATCAGAATATATTACAAGATAAAGCACTTGAAGATGTAAAATCAACTTTCTATAGGGAAACTAAATATGACGTTTAGGAGAAAATAGATGAAAAATTTTGACAACTATATGAAATTCTATAACCTATTTTCATGGTTATATATAAGGTACATCAAAGGATGCAGAGTTAGTCTACTCACGGTTTACAATTTCACCAGATCTCTAAACGAGTCTGCTTCTTGGTGGGATGTAATGGATGGTATGATGTGGATAATCACCACTGTAGCTGCCATTATTGGTAGTGGTTTTCTTATAGATTATTTAAAATAAGGAGAATACAATGAAATCAATTGATGAAATAAAAGAAAGATTGGAGTTTTTACAGGGAGATGAAAGATTGGGTTATCCACCAGCAAATATTCAAATCAATGCTCCACTGGCTTTAATACAGCTTTCATTGGGAACTCAAGTTGATATATTAAAATGGGTATTGGAGGAGAAATAATACACTAATGAAAGAACTTTTCATAATACACGGGCCATGGATAATTTCATGTATTACGGTAACCCTCATTATATTACAGGGTATTCTGTTGCAGGAGGACCTTTAAAATGTTGAATGATTATTCAAAAGATGAAATATTATTAGATAAACAAATGATTCCATATAAAGAACATATAAGAAAAATTGTCGAAGCATCAACAATTCATAAAAGAAATAATTTCGACACACATCAAGAAACAATGAGAATTATAGCCGAAAATCCAACAACAAAAATAGTATCCCCAAGGTGGTTGATAACGGTTGTAGTAGCTTATGTCATTGGTGTTATTTCATGTGTTTATATTTATCTCATATAAGGAGATTTAAAATGTTGATGGATTATTCAGAAGATGAATTAAAGCTAGAGCAAATTGTATGTAAGAAATGTGATTCTGCTTCTTGGTTGATTGTAGGTGATGGTAAATTCGATAGGACTGCACATTGTAGGTCGTGTGGTGGTGAAAGAAATTTAACCATATCTGAATTCTATCCACCTGGAAGGTTTGTAGATTAATTGAAGGGAGATTTTATATTTGAGAATTTGGTGGAAAATTGTTGAACAAGATGAAAAAACGGGTAATTATAAAACCTTATTTCATGGTCTCAATGGCAGTCGAACATTACCAAAAAATGTTTGGTTGACAGCTATTGAGAAAATGGTTGGGGATGGCACAAGTAAAACTAGATACCTTTCGGGCTTTCACATTCTTAAATCTGTAAAAGAGTGTGAGGAGTACCTTACTTACTTTAAGACACCAAAAAACAGGGTAATTGTACCATGTCTAGCACGAGGAAACATTCGACCTAAATCACATAGTCGACATCCAGTTTTCTTAGCAAAACAAATTAAATTTACTGATCTTATAAAAGGATGGGTAAAGTTATATCCAGTGAAGAAATGGTGATGGGTGTTGATATAGCCGAGGAGCCAGATAAAACAGTTTATCTAACCGTTGATAGAGATATGTTAGCTGTGATGTTCTGGACCTCAATACCACAAAACGAAAAACAAAAGATAAAAATCGAGGATAAACACGATGGAACAAAATTTCCAATTAAATCAACTTAGAAAAGTTATGTTATTAGCATTCGTATATAATGATAACACAATGGTCTTTGGTCCTGATTTTATTGCTCGTATTTTAGAATGTAAAATTCACAGAAGTAACCGCCGCAATCAAATGTCTGAGCATCATGTATCAAGGTCATATTATTCTGAGAATTCTGAAAAGTTCACAGATAGAAGCTATAGTGGCGAAGAATTAATAGTTCCTGAAAAAAATGAAGAATCAAATCTGATTAAACTAATCATTGATAATCGATATAAAGATGTTAATCAAAATATAACCTGTCAAATATTAGCACAAAAAGCTTGTATATGCTATGGGTGTAAAGGAAAAGGATTTATAGATTGGGTTGAGGAAATGATTGAAGTAGATCAGTATGCCAATTATAGAGGACAGAAGAATTACCAACTAATCATCTCCTCTTTATCTAATTCTTTTTATGAAATAAACTTTAATGATGAGGGAAATCTCAAAAACATATCTGCATTTTATAGACGAAGAAAACTCAACTCTGAATATATTAAAGAATGTAAAATCTGTCCATACTGTCGTGGGGTTGGATATGACCACTCTGCCATAGAATCTTTTATTCCCTTCCCCATTGTAGAAAACCTTTTTACAATTGTAGAATCGTATAAGGCTTTCACAATACTTCCCCACCAGCAGTTATTCCACAGCACAATTATCGATGAAGCCCCACGATATATACATTTCTGAGAACAAATAACAAATAACAAATACTCTTGGTGTGTGAGGTACACAATGACTGAAGAAACCAAAACTGAAGAAAGCATAGAGATGACCAACAGACGTTGGAAGAATCGTCGAAGAATGGCATGGACATCATTAGTGTTCATCATCGTTCAAACAGTTTTGCTTTTATTTATAGTTGATCCTGAGAGAATAAAAATATTAACAGAACCCATAACTTGGTCATATTTTTGCTCGGCTGGTATTGTCGGAGCTTACATGGGTGCTGCAACATATGAACATATAAAAAGAAGTTAAAATCATATAAGTGAAGGAGTTTGTATATGGCAATTTATGAATATGAATGTATGGTTTGTTGCTATAAATTTGAGATATTAACATCAAAACCAATGGATAAGAAGGAAAAATGTCCAAGATGTAGTGGACATGTTAAAAAATTAATTTCTTCCAGCACCTTTTTCCTTAAAGGTGGAGGGTGGGAACAAGACGGTTATTCTAATAAAAAACGAGAGGGATAAAATGAGTGACTTGAAAGCAAATTCAAAAGAGAGTTTGGATGTTGAAGATTTTGATTTGAAAATCTTACTTGATTCTTCATATCCTCTGTTAAAAGAATTTAGAGATAAATGCCCAGGATCCTTCAAACATTCTCAAAGTGTTTTAAGTATGATAGAAGGAATAAGTCTATCATTAGATTTGGATGTTAACGTGATGAAAGTTATGGCTCAATATCACGATATTGGAAAGATGGAGAATCCTGAATACTTTACTGAAAATCAGCTGGATGATGAAAATCCACATGACAAATTAGATCCATTAATGAGTTATCAAATTATAACTAGACATGTTTCAGATACAGCAATGATATTAACTGATGATGATAACTTTCCAAAAGATATCATCAAAAAGATGATTCAACATCATGGAACAACCGTATTACAATCTTTCTTTCATGCTGCTGAAAGTGATAACGAGGATTTATTCCGATATCATAGCAGCAAACCATCATCAATCGAAGCAATGTTACTAATGATTTGTGATAATATAGAAGCAAGGTCGCGCTCATATCTTCAACATGGAAAAGAATTTAATCCATCAGATGTTATTGATGATGCTATAGATAGTCTAATGAAAGATGGGCAATTAGACGCATTAACGTTGGGTGATCTTAGAAAAATAAAAGAAGCGTTAGGTAAAGAACTGGAGGGAACTTATCAAAAACGGGTTCGTTACCCAGATGATAAACAACAAGATGAATAATGCACTATAATAAATTTCCGATCTTATGGAGGATATTGTATGCCGATAGAAAATCACTGTCAATCAGGTGGGGGTGGTATGTCTAAATGTACGGCAACCAATTTAAAAGTTTCTAGTAAAAAAGAGGCCACGCAAGCAAAATGCTGTTACTTTATAATGTCAGCGCTCGGTAAAAGATGTATGTATGAAGTCTTTGGAAAGTTTTGTTGGTCTATAAAAGCGCAATCAGCTGCTGTGAAAGGTTAGAAAGGAAAAACAATGAGTGAAAAAAGTTACGTTGGAATGTTGAATTGTTGGATTTGTAGTGGGGGTGCTGAAATCTTATTAGATACACGATTGAGGCCCACGCTCGAAAAAAATATTGGAAGTAGACCAAATATCATTTGCTCGGAATGTGAATCTAAAGCTGAGGATAATGATGGTATATGGTTAATCTCCATAAGAGAAGGTGAATTACCACCAACCCATTCAGATGAAGCATGGAACCCATATAGATCTGGAGGATTGGTTCTCCTCAAAAAATCTGCACTTAAAAGAATGTTCACCGTAGCACTCAATAAAGACGCCCTCAAAGAACACCTACAAATGGTCGATAATAATATATACTTCTATTTACACGATAAGGTGTGGGCTACGTTTGGGCTTCCAGAAATAGGCGCAGAAATAAATAATCTAGAGGATGAATAATGATATATCCAAAATGTAAACAGGGAACTATAGAATTGGGAGTGGGAAATGGTTTCAATAAAATTAACCATCCAAATTGTGCTTCTTGTTGTCAGACCTTTGTTAGAAGTTATGAGGTTGGTTATAAAAAATGCTTTGATATAGGTTATTATAAAGGATATAATAAAGGTGTTGATGATGGATACGATGAAGGATATTGTGATGGACATAGCGATGCGAAATGTTCTTTTAAGAAGGGGGAATGAAGAATGATATGTCCAAAATGTAAACAGGGAACTATACAAATAGTTGAACATCTGACACCGTATTGTGATTTCTGTAATCATCGCGTAGCCAAGGAATTTCTAGATGGATATAATGTTGGTTATTCTATTGGTTATGAAGTGGGATATAAAAAATATCAAGTTGATGACAAGGATAAAGATGGAAGTCATAGTGTTCACATCATGTACAAAATCAGTTTTGATGGCTCGGCAAAACCAAATCCAGGGCGAATGACATCAGCTTATGTTATTCGAAATATTCACTCAGATTTTATTTTTTCAGAAACAATAGAATCAACTGGTGAAGGAACCAGCAACCTAGCTGAATATATCGGTTTATATAATGCTGTTAAGAAGGCTCTTGAAATTGGTTGTAGGTATGTAAAAATATTTGGAGATTCTGAATTGATAATAAATCAGGTCAATGGAAAATTTAAATGTAATAAACCAATCCTAATATATTATCGAAATAAAATACAGGAGATTCTCCCACAGTTCCATACATATGAACTAACACATGTTCCAAGAGCACAAAATAAAGAAGCAGATCGTTTGTGTCGATTGGGGTAAACATAAAAAGAAAGGATATTAAAATGAAAAAACGTATATTAAAATGGTTGAATGAAATATTTTATTTTAAAGCAACAATTTATTCTAATGGTGTAAAAGAATTGGAATTTAAAGTCGGGACTTCTGGTATCATCATAATGATATTAATTTTAATTTTCATTGTGGGGTGGTTATTATGAACATAACAAATGTGTCGATATGGTAAAAATGAACCCGTTGTCGTAATCTCACCACACGACCACAAGGAGACTATGAATGGATATAAAACAAATGAATGAAGAAGCAGAAGCTAGAGAATTGGCAAAACTAAAAAAAATGAATGATAATAAACCCAAACCTGTTACTCGATTACTGGATAAACATTGTTCGCCTATGGTAATCAGAAAGTATCAGGGATATGGATGGCCACTATTTGTTGCCATCATATGTGATCAGGATCTTTCAACGTTAGATGAGGCTGTAATGTATTATATTAAGTCATGCGAATCAAACGAACTGACCACTATTCAAGACCTCAGAAATTTCTGTGGGGGTCTCAGTAAATATGTTATTGGTGAATTTAATGATATTAAATTTGGTTCTGTTGAGGGTGTTGGAATTGTCGCGTATTGGGACAAGTGCCTGTGCTCCTCTCTTTATGGTGATCATATGACTCACGGTCAGTGTCGCCTAGAATTATTCACGTTGTTGAATATGATGACAAATATGTAAGGAGGTATAACCAATGAAATTGTGTGATTTTTGTGGGGATTATACAAAACCCAATGATCAAAATGATGTAGCGCTTAATGGAGCCAAATATATGCTCTGTAAAATATGTTATCAGAACATATGTGGCCTCTTTAGTGTATATAATGGAAGCGGAAAAAAATTCAACATCAATTTAATATGAAAGTGAAATATGAAACCTAAAAAGATATGCGTTCATTGTAGGCACCACATGTATACTGAAGAATATTCAAGGGTATTGGTTTGCAATAATCCAATTTTAGGAAAACGCGCAGGAGAAATATCCGTTAGAATGTTTAGAGAAATGGGAAATAGCTACCAAACAGAATTAACGAAAGAATCGTTTAAAGAAATATGTGGTAGGGAAGGTAAATGGTATGAGGTAAAATATGGGACTAAGATGGACAAAATTTGATGGTGAATATGAAAAAGTGCATTATGATATACATCTCCATACCGGAGAGAAATATACAATGTGCTATCCAAATGAAGGAAATTTCCACACTCTCGATGGTAATAAACAAATAAAAGGTGAGTTGGTTCAATATATAAAAGAATCAAAATATCATCCAATGGATGATCGGGCACTACCCAATGATAAGAGCCAGCCACAATTATTAAGATTCTTATACAAAGCTAGAAATAAATTGAAGAAGGATTATGATGAGGGTAATACAGGAAAATACCCACCACTATATTCGAGAGATTATGTATATGGTAAATTTAAATCCGTGGAAGATATGATAAACATATTGGAGTTTTAAGAAAGTGAAAGGGGAATTGGTCCCAATTTAACAAATAACTGAAAAGGAGAATTATCATACTATTAATTACAGACAAGGGGAGCTCGAAGTTTCGAGAGGAAATCTCAAGCTTGGAGACGATACATTAATCTTAAACATGGGTCCAGCGGAGTTCTGCCCATCAAAACATCTGGGATTTTGTAAAATCGCAGATAAGTGTTACGCTCGAAAACCAGAGAGGTATTCTAAACAATGTCTGTCGTATCGTTACCGTCAATATAATTATTGGATGAGTGAGACGGCTAATGGCATAGCAGCACAGTTTTCATTATTGCTGCGTCGAATGAAAGCAGAAATAAGATATTTAAGATTTAACGAGTCGGGTGATTTCTTCGGTCAAGATTGCGTTCGTAAGTTAAGTCTATTAGCTGAGTACTTACAAAAAGAACACGGCATCATAACATATGGCTACAGCGCCAGAAAGGATTTGGATTTTTCGGGTGTCCATTTCTTAGTTAAAGGATCTGAACATGAGAATGGAAATAATGGAAAAACAGTTGTTTTGAAAAAATTTGAAATCAAAGAATATGTAAGTACACTTTCAACATCAGATAAAAAATCCTGGAAAATATGTAGTGGAAGTTGTAAAACATGTAATATGTGTATGAAACCTAACAATTACAATATTATATTTCCACAACATTAGGAACAAAAGAATGTACTTTAAATGATATGATTTTAAAGTACATTCATCAAAATTAAAACGAGGAGAAAATAAATATGGAAATAACACAAGAAGAAGTTGATAGATTATCAAAAGAAATGACACAAGATAGAAAAGATCACATCGATGCATTGGCTGAAAGCTTGAATAACGAAGAAGAAATAGATGGTGAGTTTAAAATACCATGTCAAGCATTATATACAGACGAAGATGATGAGTTAATATCATTGTGTCCAGACGAAGATGAGGAGGACGCTATTAATTAATGAAAATTTATAATTTATTACAGGAATGTAAAATAGAAGGTGATGTATCTGAGAAGTATAAAAGAGTGATGATGGAGTATTTTCCAACAGCTAAAATAGGTTCACCTCATAGAACAGACGGCCTTTTAGAAGGCGAATTCAAAATGTTGATGGAGTTCAAATATGACATTGATTTAACAAAGAGATTAGATCTGGTTGGTATAATAATTCAAATATTATATTATCTAAAGAAATTTGAAGTTTGTGGGGAAGATCTTCCAACAATATTATTTGGGGGAGACAAAGATGAATGTTTTTGTTTACATTCCAATCATTTACTGAAATATTTAAACGAGGATATTGATTGGGAATTGTCGCCAAGCTCGGCTTCATTGAATAATCCTCAGTTATCACAAAAACTATATAATGATGAAAATATAAATCCATTTATATTTCATATAAACAATGATCATTTTGATTTTAAATATGTTGTTGACAAGATAAAACAACTACATGAAGGAACGACACAAAAGGTTCGTATAACAGAACTAAATATTAATCGCTTCTTCTCATATTTTAGGGATAGAATTGTTAAACAGCCAAAGAAATATTCTGCTGAAGATTTAGTTTCAGTCTTTTTAGGTTGTTTAATTGACTCAGCAAATAATTATCCACACCCAATAACTAAAAACAAGTTAGTGACAAATATCGTGGAAAAAGATATGTTAATTAATAGAAGTTTATATGATTCTTTCTTTGATCATTTTGAAGATTCTTATTCAGTTGTAGAAAAGAAACGATTGACGGCTATATGTGATCGGTTAATCTCTGATGAGGCGAGAAGATTTCGTGGCGAATTCTATACTCCAACTGAATGGGTATTAGAAGCTCATAAAATGATTGAAGAACAATTTGGTCCTAACTGGAAAGAAGAATATGTTGTTTGGGATCCTGCTTGGGGAACTGGCAATTTAACAAGAGATTTTAAATTCAAAGAATTGTATTGTTCGACATTAAATTGGGGGGATCTGAAAGTTGGTCAACACTATAATCCAGAAGCGATAAAATTTCAGTATGATTTTCTGAATGATGATGTTGTCCCAGACGGATTGTTACCAGCTGATAAAATAAAATTACCGAGAGGGTTGGTTATTGCATTACAACAAGGTAAACCAATTATAATATTCATGAATCCTCCATATGCTAAAGCAACCCCATTCAAAGGGATTGATGGAACAGGGTTATCTGATACTAAAATAAATGGTTATATGTTAAAAGATGGAATGAATATAGCTGCATCACAATTATATGCTCAATTTTTATATAGATGTGCAAAATTAAATATTAATAATAATATAAATTTGGCATTCTTTGCTAAGTCTATGTTTTTAAGCGGATCATCATTTAATTCATTCAGAAAATATTTATTATCAAAATTCAAGTATGAATATGGAATGTTATTTAATGCAAGTCATTTTTCTAATACAAGTGCTTGCTGGGGAATTGATTTTTCAATATGGAAATCAGGATCCTGTAATGATATAAATAATTTTATCCATTCAGATAAAGATTATAATCTTAAAAATGAGGTCGTCTCAACACAAGAGAAAAATATATATAATACAGATAACTTGATAAGCTTATCAACATGGTATAATACATCAATATATAATAAACGAGAAATTGAGGCTCCTAATGTTAATGGCCCATTAAAAATAAAAGATTCTGGTATTAATAAATTAACTGTTAATTCAATCGGAAGTATTAATAATCATGCCAATAATCAAATGCAACAACGAGTTATTTTTCTAAGTTCAACAGCAGTTTCTCTCAATGGATTTAAGCCAATAGAAAAACAAAATTTTGATAAAGCAATATCAACATTTATAAGTAGAGTTATAATTGCTCAATCTTGGATAAATGATAAAGATGAATACCTTGCACCCAATGAACAACATCCAGAATACTCACAATGGAATACAGATGCAATCATATACTCATTGTTCAATGGTTCATCAAATCAGTCTTCCCTAAGACAAATCACATACAAAGATAGACTTTGGGATATCAAAAATGAGTGGTTCTGGATGCCAAATTCCCAAATGTTACAATTGGCGAACGAACGTGGATTCGATGAAATGTATCATGATGCAAATGGGAGTCCAGATAGATTCGTTTATAACAAAATTCAGGAATCTACATTTTCCCCAGATGCATTGGCAGTTTATAATAAGGCTTGTGAACTCGTAGTTAAAACATTTCAATATAGACAAATATTACATGAAGAACACCCAGAATGGCATCTTCAAACTTGGGATGCTGGATGGTATCAAATTAAACTCATTCTTAAAAAGTATTTCAAGAATGATCTGGTTGAATTTATAACTCTGTATAAAACCTTTGAAAATAGAATGCGAGAAGGTGTTTATACATTTGGATTTTTAAAATAAAATAGAAAGGATATTTTAGTATGGAAGGAATTGTGGAAACTATTATTGATCTAGTTCATGAAGTACCAAATGGAAGAAAGTTCTATAACACGATGTATATGCATAGAGGATGTTGGGTAGTTAACAGTCATGATGGAGTTAAGGCCCATCCAGATGGCAGTTCCTTTTATGACATACACTTGTCATCAAATGAAAGGGAACATAGACGATATATAAAAGAACTAAAAAAAGAAAGATATGTTGAAAACTAATAAAACAAAAAGGGAGAATTAAAATAATGGAAGGAATTATTTCAAAAGTAGAATCTGATGTTGGGTCAGGTATAGCAACACTTCATTTTCAAGATGGGTCATCTGTTTTGGTCGAAAGTGGATTTGGGTTAAGACAATTGGCTGATGCATTTGAAGGTGAAGAATCTGTTGTAGGAAAACCAATTGTTTATGAAAGAGATGAATATGGTATAATGACAACATTTCATAGGAACCAATAAAACAAAAGGAAACCCAAATGAAATCATTAGAAATTATGAGAAGTATGATGGTTCCAGCTCACTACCACCGATTTGCAGAAAAGAGTTGGGGGTTTGAGTATTGGTTTGAAAACAATAAACAGTACTGTGGTAAGATCATCCAAGTTCGCCAAAATGAGTGGAGCAGCTTTGGTGCATTTCATTATCACAAGATAAAAGATGAAACATTCCTGGTTTTAGATGGGAGAGTATTACTGGATATTCTGGATCTCACTCATGTATCCAAACTAGCAATTGAAATAAGGAATAGAATACATCCGATAAACAAGCTTCATCAACCATGGGTTAATCGATATTGTATGGAACCATTCAATTATATTCGTTTGAGGCCTGGAGTTCTGCATCGTTTCTCATCCCTGGAAAAAGAAGCCATATTTACAGAGACTTCCACTACACATAGAGAAGATGATTCATATCGAATTGGGATTCCTGATGCTAAGGATCAACTTAATGAATTCGCTATTGATCATATTCATGGACAAATAAATTTTCCAGCTAATACGGAAAAATTCTCATACTTGGAGGAAAAATGAAACTAAGAGAATATGCACAAAAAATTAATCTTTTAGCAGGACTTCATCCAGAAGTAGACGTTATTTCCGCTTCAGATGAAGAAGGTAATAGCTTCTGGAAAGTCGGATGGGACCCCTCAATTGGATACTTTGACGGGGAAACATTTGTTTCTGAAAGTGATGAGGTCAATGCAATATGTGTTAACTAAGAGAGGTAAATATGTATCAAGCATTCGTATGTAAATTACAAAACGTTAGACCCCACTCGAATGCTGATAGGATTAAG
>Ga0307378_10005162_pt1 | contig 18296 bp, 15 predicted proteins | sample UN1MG_FD_202238 | JGI IMG/M metagenome (GOLD analysis project Ga0307378, IMG submission 202238) | Soil microbial communities from Risofladan, Vaasa, Finland - UN-1 | ecosystem: Environmental > Terrestrial > Soil > Coastal area > Acid sulfate soil | place: Finland: Risofladan, Vaasa | collected... | reverse complement strand
TTCTTCTTTACTTGAGCAAGAAAATCGACTAATAACAGATTTCGTTTTTCACTCATTTAAATCACTTTTTATGTATAATTTTTAATTGATTTGTATTTAAATAGAAATTATTAATAATCATTTATTAAAAAATTGGAGACCAATTTTTCGAGTTAGATTGTAAAACCTAATCCTTTTATTAATCAATACGTCATTATAATGCACAGATTATCATGGATTCTACTGAAAACGATAAAAAGAGATTTCGGCGACAATACGGAATTCATTTAACTTCAAAAGAAATGTTTAAGGAATTCATTTTTCCTCATATTAAGGATAAATTGAATCAATATTTGTGGGTCGATTTATTTGCTGGAGAAGGTAATCTTATATTACCCATTCTAGAAGAGTTTTATCAAGATGAAAGAATAAGTTTCTTCAAGGATCACATTTTTCTTTTTGATATTCACCAAGAAATGGTTCATAAATGCATTGATAACGCGGTTTCTTACGGAATCCCTGAAAGTGTAGCTCAAAATAATATTATGGTAGGAGATAATCTAAAGAATTTTCCTAATTTTCTTAAAGAAAAGAAATATCCTTTATTCCATATAACAAACCCACCTTACTTATATCTTGGATACATAACGAAACATGATGATACAAAGGAGCATTTGAAATATTTTCAAGAAAAAAATGAAGGATATCAGGATTTATATCAAATTGCTATGATGAATGATTTGAGAAACGAAATTCAAAATTTAATATACATAATTCCGTCAAATTTTCTTTTTGGAGCATCTGTATCTAATAAGTTTCGAATGGACTTCTTAAAAGAGTACCAAATTATTAAAATGATAATTTTCGAAACTCAAGTATTTGAATTTACAGGAACAAACATATGTATTGGATTGTTTAGTAAAAAACAGATACCTTCAACCAATATACAAGATTTTACTGGAATTAAAATCAAAAAAAAAGATATTATTCTAAATCGAAATTTTATACTAAAGCCTAAATTTAAATATCGAGCTGGTTCTCTTTTTGATGAATTTATAGAAACTTATGGAAGAAAGAATCCACTTAAGATCAAATTTTACTTAACAAAAGATGAAGTCAGGCAAAATAATGGTCGCTGTCGAGTGGAGGTAATTGATGCAAATAAATATGAACACCATAAATATAAAAGATTAATTATTGATGTGAATAAAGAACTGAATGATAAAGTCCAGTCAAACATCTTGTATACGAAGACGGTCGACAGTGGTTCAGATAATGGAAGAGCGGGATTAGGGATAATTCAAGATGATTTCAATGTTAGTGGTATTTATGTTTCTGGAAACACATATCGCACACACCCCATCCAAATTTTTCTTTATCCATCAATTTCCATTTCTCATCAAAAATTACTGAGAGAATATTTTAATTCTTTATTAGAGCATTTCAGATACACCTTAGATAGTGAATTTCTAACAACATATAAGTATTCAAATGCTAATTATACAAGAAAATATCTGGGTTTAACTCAAGTAAGAGGTTTAATTAGTACTTTTCCTCATAACTTGGATAACAAAAATATAACCTTTCTTCAAGAACTTATTACAAAAAAGAAAATTGAAGATATCCTTAGATTTTTAAAAAGATTCAACTCATAAACTAGCAAAAACAAATGAGAATAATCCTAATAGTGCTCCTATTTTTAAAAATAAGCTTATCCGTTTAAAATCGTTTCTTTCCATATTTGTTTTAATCATGCGATAAATTGAAAAAGCAACTATTATTAATCCAGAGCTCATCGTTATTAAAAATAGAAATGAATTGATTATACTTGTAAAGAGGGGTAAAATGAAGAATATTACGGCAAGAAGTGAAGAAATCATAGCAAAAATTGTTGATCTTTTGGTACCAATCTGAATAGCAAGTGTTTTTACTCCTTCTTTTTTATCCCCCTCAATATCCTCGCATCCCTTAATTATCTCACGTGATAAAAGGAGAAAAAACGAAGTTAAAAAGAAGTAATAAATAAACATGGGAATAATTGAGCTATTTAGTAATGCACCATAAATCATACCAATAGAAAATGAAATACTAACAATAATATTGCCTAGAAATCCACTTTTTTTACCCCATTTTGCATAAATCCATCCCATAAATCCAAAAAATGCAGCTATAATAATAATAATGAAATTTAAATTGAAGATCAAAACATTAAGTACACTAATTAATAGACCAATTGATAAATACGTAAAAAATAAAATTCTTGCTTGATTCAGACTAACAGATCCTCTCGGAATCGGTCGATGTGGTCGATTTATTTTATCAATTTCATAATCGTATAAATCATTAATTACCATTCCAGAACCTGCTAGAAATACATAGGTCAAGGTTCCTAAAATGAAATTAGAAAGAAGTAAAGATAATGAGATAGAAGTTCTTGTATTTAGCAAACCGATCATAACAGTTAAAGCTCCCATTAAACAATTAACAGGTCTAAGTATTTCAATGGTATCCTTCAACTTCAAATCTAAAACACCAAGCGATATTTATTTTAAACAAAAGCTTTTTGGACATTCTTTTCCCGAATTTTTTATTTCCTCAATGATGACTTTAAGGGAAGTCCCATTATCTTTTAAAATGTTATCTTCTAGAAATGTACCCATTACAATGATATCCGCTCCAGCTTTTACAAATTCTCTAGCTGTTTCTTTTGAATTGACACCACCACCTGTAATGATGGGAATATTCACAAAATTAGAGCAGAGTTGAATTATATCTGCAGGTATTCTTTCACTACCAGATCCAGCCTCTAAATATAATATTTTAAAACCAAGCATTTCTGCTGCCAATGAATATGCAGCTGTTAATTTTGGTTTCTTTCTTGGAAGTAATTTCGCTCTTCCGATCCATCCAGCTGTAGCTCCCGGTTCGATGATCAAATAACCAGTAGAAATAGGTTCGAGATTAGCCCTTTTAACAGTATATGATGCAAGTGCTTGTTGGCCAATAATGAAATATGGATCTTCCGAATTTAATAGAGACATAAAAAGAATAGCATCCGCTTCTCTTGAAACATTTGAGATCCCACCGGGAAAAATAATTACAGGTACCTCCACAACTTCCTTAATCGCAATGATGGTATCATCTACAAATCTTTGGTCAAAAACAGTGCTCCCACCAATAAGAATTGCATCTGTTCCTGCCTCTTCAGCATATTTAGCCATTGTTGCAGCTTTTTTTGTGCTTTGTTTAATAGGATCAGGATCGATTAAGGAAAAATGTAAGGCTCCTTCCTTGTTTAGCTTATTTATGATGTACTTATAAGTATTGAATTCAATAATTTTGCTTGACAAAACATTTACCATTTTTTTCACTTGATTATAATTAATTTACTATTTTTGTATTTATTAACATTTTTTTTACTTTATTTTGAACTTCTATTACATTATACTTCCATCTTTCGAATTCCTTCAAATCTATTGGAAATCTCTTATAAATTGAAGATATTTCTTTCATCCTTATCCGAAGATAATTTAAATCTAACAATAAATCCGGTTTTGATATCCCTTTAACAATTTTTGAAGCCATATCAAAAAGAGATAATTTAAGACCCCCGGTTGATGAAATTTCTAAGATTTCCTCACCTGACAATAAATCTTTTCCCAATCCAAAATTAAGTTCCTCATTAGTAAAGACTTGAAGTACTTGTCTTAGTAAATCTAAGGAAGCATAATCTGCTCCGAAACTTCTCATCACATCAACATTATACTTCCATAAAGAATTAAGGGTATAATCTCCCTTTTGAATCGCTTCAAATGCTACATTAGCAGCGAAATACCCTCCCCTCATTGAAGGGTCAATGCCTCCTCCATGTAAAGGGTTTACTTGGCATGCCGAATCCCCTATTAACATTATGCCATCATCTGCACATGACCATAATGGACGCCTAATCGGTACAACACCACCACCAGATGAGAGTATTTCATATTTTGAAGTCTTAATATAAGTTCTGAATACATTGTTTTGATAAAAATCTTTAACTTTACCTTTATAATCCATAAATATTCCTAATCCGATATTAATCGAAGTCTCATTTTTTGGGAAATACCAAATATAACCACCAGGAGCTCTTTTTTTGTCCAAAATAATAGTTATATATTCTGGATCCAGTACTTTATGTTCAGATGGAGGAAATTTGACTATTTCTCGATAACATAATATACTATCTTCCTTTGGAATTATTTTTTCGACAATATTACTTCTTATAGTCTTCCTTAATGGTGAATAGAACCCAGAAGCATCTATAACAATTTTAGCTCTTATTTCTTCTTTTTCTCCATTTTTTAATTTGACCCTTACTCCTGAAACTATATTCTTTTCATACAATAGCTCTAAAGCGATGGTGTTATCTAAAAAAGATGTCACACCAGCATTCAGAGCATCATCCAGAAGGCGTTGACCAAATTCTAAACGATTAACAATATAACCTGCTTGTTTTGGGTCCAATAAATTTATACATTTTTCCATATTTGGAGAATATATTTTTGCTCCTTTAATGTGGCAAGATAATTCTTCATTTGCTGGATGTTTGATGGTTAAAAAATCAAAAATCTCTGTACCTACCGCATCTCCACAAATCTTATTTCCTATCTCATTTTTTACTTTCCGATCAATGAGACACACTTCAAGACCTCTTTGTGTGGCAACCCGGGCAGCAGTGCTTCCTCCTGTCCCAGCTCCGACTACAACTACGTCGTAAATCTTCCTTATGTCTTCCATTATAGCAAAATCTTGATATCTTTTATTCAAATAAAAAAGGAAAAAAGTATTTTTTTTTATATTAAAGTTATTAAAAATATAATTAATGTCGTTAAAATTGGTACTGTTAAATCATCCCATGTGCTCGGTGAGAACAATTCAATTATAGTTGCTAAAGCACTCGTAATTAAGGAATACAGCAATGCATCTACAAAACTAATATGTAATTGAGTAATGGGATTCATGACTCCAAAGAAATTGAATGCAAAAAAACATAAGATAAAACCACTAATAAAAAATGCTAAAGAGCCTTCCAGAGTCCTTATTCCTTTGATCCAAGGAATTTTTATATTATGCTTCCCATATCTTTTTCCAATAACTGATGCTAATGTATCTGAGATTATCATCAATAAAATTGCGGAAAGTGGAAATACCATTTGAGATGGTGCAAAAATAACAAATACAAGCAGTAATAATGTTATAGACACGCAATAATGAAAGGGACCTTGAAGATATCCCACATGTTCTTCAGCTTCTTCTCCTATAGAATCGTACAATTCTTTTAATTGCTTTATTTTTGATTTTTTTGAACTCATGTATACTAACACAGTTAGAGAACCCGCGATTATTATAGCCCACCAAGGCCATTCAAAATAAGGTGTTGTCAATATACTTAACCCAGCAAGTAGGTGCACTGCTTTTCGAGCTTGAAACTTCGAAATCTTATCTTTTTTTTTAAGATAAACGGGGATGAGAATTGTAGCGAAGACATAGATATAAGTCAATAATACTAAGAGTAAATCAAATAATACACTCATAAAAATCATTAAAAAGTATTTTTTTAGTTAGTTATAAAACGTTAATTTTACAATTGCTATTAAACAATATCCCACTTAAAATAATATTAAATGTTAGAATAGTAAAAATCATAAAAAGCTAATTAAAATAGCCATAATAAATTTTTTTTGTCTAATTTTGGATTTTTTTGAAAACAAAAAAATGATCATATTGATAAATAAAATTGCATTTTTAAATAGAAGTATATTATAATATACATAATATATTAAAAAAGAATATTGAGATGAATTTACACATGGTTGATGAAAACTTAATAAAAGAATTAAAAGAAATGAGAGAAAAGGGTGCAGGTCAACCCTCTGATGCTTTAAAAATGTACGAGTTTATCAAGCAAGTTGCTGCAGAAGATGATGACTTGAAAGAAGAACTTGAAGACATGGATGAAACTAAAGTTCAAATGATTGTCACTGATGCAAATTATAAATACTATGTCGTTTTAGGTGAAGGTAAATTCGATTATGCAGAGGGAGAAGTTGATGACCCTGGCGTAACTATGTCGGCTACAGGAGCAATATGGGCTGGGCTAGCATCGGGTGAACTTGATTCCACCAGCGCTTACATGTCCGGAGATTTAGTAATAGAAGGAAACCTTCAGGATGCCATTGCATATGGAGAAATCTTGAGCATGGCAATGGAAAATATGGAATAAAAACCATCCACAAATATTCATTTTTTTTTTGTTTATTGCTTTATTTTGTTATAAACTTCATTTTATTATCTAATTCAACTTTATTATAGCTTCGAGTCATTATGTATATAAAAATTTTTAATCTCAAGATAATTTAAATGATTAACTAAATTCGAGTTTTTTTGAGACCATGTTAAGAGTTGGAATAATTGGGACTGGAGAAATCGCTAATTTGAATATTTTAGGGTATTTACATTCACCCGATGCAGAAGTGGTTGCAGTGAGCGATTTGGACCTAATTAATGCAGGTCAAAAGTTAGAACGATGGGGGCTGAGAACAGTAAAAATATATCAAGATTATGCTAAAATGATTGATAAAGAGGACCTTGATATTATCGAAATTCTCACGCCACATCATTTACACGCTCCAATGACAGAATATGCAGCAAAAGCCGGGATTCCCGGAATTTCTGTTCAAAAACCTTTAGCTCATACCATATCGGATTGTGAAAGAATCATTCAAGTATGCAAGCAAGAGAAAGTAAAACTTAAGTTGTATGAGAACTTCAGATTTTATCCATCACACCTAAAAGCTAAAGAACTGCTTGATCAAGGGATATTAGGTGAATTATTAACATTTAGAATAAATACGGTATTAACTGGAGGTCCAAGCATGCCCCGAGATCTCAAATCTCTTGTTTGGCGCCATAGAATTGATACTTGTGGTGGAGGTCCGCATGTTTATGATGATGGAACTCATAAATTTTCCATGGCACTATGGTTGATGGATGAAGAACGAGTTGAAAAGGTATACGGGTGGATAGATTATTTTGCAACTATAACGGACTCTCCAAATTATATTTTTTGGAAGTATCCAAGCAAAAGTAACGATGATCCACCAAAGTATGGAACGTTCCAATTTACTTTAGCTCCAAATGTATATTATCCAAGCAATTATTACAATTGTGATGAATACATTGAAATAACGGGTACTAGAGGAATGATGTGGCTAAATCAGTGTACTTCGGGAGGGAATTTCATCTCTAGTAGCCCCGAATTTCCACCAATTGTCACTTATATAGATGGAGAAATAAAAACACATGGCCAAGATCTCCCTAGAGATTGGAGGTATTCTTTTATAAATTCAACCGAACACTTCATCAAAGCTATTAAAGAGGATAGAGATCCGATTTATACGGGTGAACAGGGAAAAAATTTATGTATTTTTGCTAAAATGCCATATATATCGCAACAGCAAAATAAACCCGTGTTCTGGGAAGATATGTCTATTGAAAATGAGCAGAATAAATCGTGTAAGGTTATTGAACCGATAGATTTGGATCAAAGTGGTCTCACAAAATACTCAAGGAGATCTAAAGCTGATTTACGAAAAGGAATAAAACAAGGATTAGAAAATAGAGTTTTTAAATACCAGTATGAAAAATAGAATTTAATTTTCCATTTCATCTAGGTATATTTCACGTTCCAATTCTGCTGATTTTATTGCAGCCAAGTTAAATTTTAAGATTTCTCTTGCAGTTTTTCCAGATAAAGCGGGTTCCCTTTTTTCCTTTATAGATTCAATGAAATCTTTCGTAGCATTGATAAAACTATATTTCCAATCTTTCTCGAAATCATCCCATCTTTCAATTTTACCATCTCTAATCATAATTATTGGAGCAAAAATTTCTGAATCCGACATTTGGTTACCAATTGAGGTTCCTTGATTAATTTTCATAATTCCCCGAGTTGCTATTATTTCGATAAATTCATCAGTGGGATAATATTTAGAGGGAATTTTAGCATCTGGCATCAAGGCAAACTCCATGTGCCCATACTGGGGAACAACATGTTCGTTGATTTGTTTATATTTAAACATCACGTATGCGGGAGCATCAATACCATGGAATTTATCCGTCCAAGCAAAAACTTTCTCAATTTCTTCTCCAATCATCCAAGAAGCTAAAGAAAACGCATGCCAACCATTATCTAGAAGAACTGGAGATCCCTCTCCCGAACCTCCTATCTTTTTAGGATCTTTACGCCATATATTCGCACTTTTTGGAACACTCCATCCACCAGTCAAACCCATCACAGTTTTTATTCTAATTGAAGTAGGATCCCCAATGTAATCTTCGTCAATTAATTGTTTTGCCTTCTTTATGTGAGGAACAAAAAAGAAATTTTCAAAAACTGAAAGAATTGAACCATTATCCGCACAAGCGTTAATCATATCATCAGCTTCTTTTAAACTAAGAGCCATCGGTTTCTGGACGGATATAGCTTTCACACCTTTTTTGGCAGCATATATTGTCATCTCAGCATGTAGATGATGAGGGGTAAGGATTTCAACAATATCTAAATCCTCATTTTCCAACATTTCTTTATAATCAGAGTAAATCGGAATATTTTCATCTAATTTGAATTTTTGAATTTTCTCTCTTACTTTCTCTATTGTCCTATTGCATAAAGCAATAACTTTAGCATCCGTATTACTTAGATAACCAAGAATGTGTAAATCGAAAATTACTCCAGTTCCTATGATCCCAACATTTAGCATGAGAATTAAAATTTTTAATTAAATATAACAACTATGGTTCTTTGATATTTTAAAATACAGAATTTAATTAGAAGCTTGATTTATCAATGTTTTGACACTCAATATAATTAATTATAAAAATAGAAATTTCATTTAAAGAGGATGGTGTTTTTCATTGAATAAAGAATTAGACGTTAGAAAAGCATATGAGAGAGCATTATTTCACGGTTGTGGATTTTCAAATGATGATTTAACCAAATCAAAGATAGCTATTGTAAATTCTTGGAGTGAGATTAATCCAGGACATATACATTTACGTGATTTAGCAGGTATTATCAAGGAAAGTATTAAAGAAAAGGGAGATACGCCCATGGAATTCAATACTATAGGTTCTTGCGATGGTATTGCAAATTCTGGAAACAATTCTAAGTATATATTGCCATCCCGAGAAGTCATTGCTAATTCTATTGAATGTACGATAAAAGCATATAATTTCGATGGAATGGTAATGCTCTGTTCATGCGATAAAATAATTCCGGGGATGTTATTGGCAGCTGCAAGGTGTAATATCCCAACTATCTTTGTAACTGGAGGAATTATGGAACCTAAACATTTCAATGACGGTCCATTAAAAGGAAGAACTTTTGTCACCTCTGATATTAAAGAAGCAATTGGAGAATATAATATTGGTAAAATAACTAAAGAGGAATTTAAATTAATTGAAGAGCAGACGTGTTGTAGTGCTGGAGCGTGTAATATGATGGGAACAGCTAATACGATGGCTTGCATTGTGGAAGCAATGGGTCTATCATTACCAGATTGTGCAACCATGAGCGCAATAAGTGAAGAGAGAAAAACAGTGTGCAAAGAATCTGGAAAGTATATCGTAGAATTAATAAATAAAAATATTAAAGCTCTTGATTTGATAACTGATAAATCTATAGAGAATGCCATTAAAGTAGCATTAGCTATTGGAGGTTCTAGTAACATGATACTTCATATGAGCGCGTTATCTCATGAAATAGGGGGGAATTTAAATCATTTTGATTTTGATGAATTAAGTAAAGCAACGCCCTTATTGGCGAAATTTAAACCTGCATCTGAATATAATATTTCAGATTTTTATGAAGCTGGAGGGGTAAAGGTCTTGATGAAAAAAATGGCTAAATTATTGGATTTAACAACGAATTCCGTTTTAGGATTAAATCTTAAAGATTATTTAGATTTAATTAAGATCGAGGATCATCAAATAATTCGAGATTTGGATGATCCATTAAGCCAAGAGGGGGGTATTGCGGTACTAAAAGGTAATTTAGCACCAGAAGGAGCTATAATAAAACAAAGTGCAGTAAATAATGAGATGAGATCACATAAAGGACCTGCGAAGGTTTTTGATTGTGAGGAAGATGTCAAGGAAGCTTTATTTTCTGGAAGAGTCAAGGAAGGGGATGTTTTAGTGATAAGATACGAGGGTCCTAAAGGATCCCCAGGCATGCGAGAATTATCTATTCCTGCTGCGATTCTGATTGGTATGGGTTTAGGGAATAGCGTTGCAATGATAACAGATGGAAGATATTCAGGTGCCACTAGGGGTCCTTGTATTGGGCATGTTTGCCCTGAAGCCTATGAAGGAGGACCAATAGCAATTGTTAAGGATGGAGATATTATAGAAATAGATATTATTAGTCGTAAGTTAAACATCCTAATCGATGAAAATGAAATAAAAAGTAGATTTACAAAATGGAAAAGACCTAAACAAGTAGTATTATCTGGTTATTTAAACATTTATAGAAAGTTAGTAAGTTCTGCAAAATACGGAGCTTATTTAGATTAAAATTGCTTACTGTGATTTAAATGATTGACGAAAATCGTATCAGAAAGAACTTAGAATTGTTTTCCTTTCCTAGATTATCAGGAACGGAGGGGGAAAAAAGAGCTCTGCAATTGGCTACTCAAAAAGTTGAGGAATTGAATCTTAAACCGTTAACCCAAGATTTCGTTTTTAGTACGTTTTTTGGAAGAACCTACCCAAAAATAGCTTTTTCATTAGGATTTGCGGTGCTCTTTTTATTCTATCTAAATTTTGCATCCTTCATTATATCTCTTCTTGTTATGATTATTTTTGTAATTTTGGGTCTTTTAATCATTCTTACGAGAAAACCAGAATCCATAAGGTTACCTAAGAAATTATACTCTAGTAACCTTTACGTTAAACTGGATCTTAAGCCTGAGAGAAGCAATTCAGAAATTAATAAAGACAGTTTAAACGATCAAGAAAAAAGTGTTCTGTTTTTATGCCATTTAGATTCTAAAGGACAGAGATTTTCGATTCTTGGTCGTATAAGAATTATAAGAACATGGGTATTCTCAGGATTAATAATATTTATAATTATTATCTTTAAGAATTACGTATTTACTCCATTTTCCTTATTGTTTTATATTATAGGAATTATTCCCATTATCGTCAACTTCATTTCTACTATATTTTTTCTTTTAAATACAACAAACAACGAATCTAATGGAGCAATTGATAATGCTTCAGGTATCGCGTGCATAATAGAATTACTTGCGTATTTCTCAAATCCAGAGTCTAGGTTAAAAAATTTTAATTTATGGTTTGTATTTACGGGAGTAGAAGAATGTGGAACTATGGGAATCAGGAATTTTTATCGTAAATTAACACGTGTTAATAAAGATCAATCTATAATTTTTAATTTTGATGCGATTGCCAAAAATACTTACTTATTTCCGGGTAAAAAGATGAATGATCAAATCTACACAATTTTTAATATGTTTTTAAAGAATAAAAAAGGTTTACTAATAAAAAGAAATCCCAAGAAAATATATTTCGGTTCTCATTCTGATGGGTATTATTTGAAAAAGAATAATTTTCATGGAATTGGATTTGGTGATATGGAATCATATGAATACATTCATTCGATTCACGATACTGTAGATAAAGTAGATAATTCTTTGCTAAAGAGATTATGTGAAACGATCATCGATAACTTAATAGTTTTTGACAACCAAATTTAATTTAGAAAGTAATTTAAAAAACAATTGGCGATTGGTCTTTAGATGGAAAAGGAATTAGGAGTTGTCTTAACTCCCCCAAAAACTGCAGAATATATCGTGTTCAGGTTAGGAAAAATAAAAGAAAATCAAAAAGTGTTAGATCCGTGTGTAGGCCATGGAATTTTTGTTAAATATTTAATAAGGTCAGGTGTTAACAAATCCCAAATTTATTCCCATGATATAAATCCGGATTATAAAGAATATATCGAAGATTTAGGTGTAAGCTTTAAAACTGAGGATAATTTACTCTCGTTTAATTCAGAGTGCTATAATGAGTACGATTTTATTGTTGGAAATCCTCCTTACTTAAATAAGGCTAGTAGTTACGTGAGGAAAAACAGAACTGAACTAAAAAAACTTTATGGCCAGATAAACGCTCACGAAACATATTCGATGTTTATTGTAAATGCCATTTGGCGTTTAAAAGAAGGAGGGAAACTGGGATTTATCACAAGCGATTCATTTTTAACATTAAGTACCCATACAAAGCTAAGAAAATTTATTCTTGAAAACTGTAAAATTAATGAAGTTACGTTAGCTCCTGCTAATTTATTTGTTAATCAAAATGTGAATACAAATCCAGTTATCATAATTTTAACTAAACATACTATTGCTCAATATAAAGAAGAGAGAGATAATAATATGATGAGAGTTATTCCTAGAGTCGAAAATGAAAGAGATTACAATAATCCCCCCATTGAATACCAAATTACGCAAAAAAAATACTACAGCTTACCTTTTTACATATTTCATATTGAAGTCGAAGAACAAATCATAAATCTATTCGAAAAAGCTCCTAAATTGGAGCATTACCTACAAGGTTATATAGGAATGCATACTCATGATAACAGAAAATATATAGCTGCAATCAAAGGAAGTGATTTAGCAGAGATTTTTATTAAAAAGAACGAAAAAATCGATGAAAAAGATAAAAAATATAAAATAATTTCGAAAGAGACGTTTAATTCTAAGGAATGGTGTCCATATTTAAAACGTGGTGGAGGGGTTCAATACTATCGTCCTATTATCGAAGCATTAAATTGGGAAGAGGAATCGATAAAAATCTATGATATTCCTTCAAATGTTCCATTCTTAGAGGAAGGAATTGTTATAAGTGGTATAAGTTCTCGACTCGCTGCTCGATACATGCCTAAGGGCTGTTATTGGGACTCGAATAAAGCAATAGGTTTTATAATTAAGGAAAATTCGATTTCATTTGAGTACATGTTAGGAATTCTAAATAGTTCTCTATATAACTATTTAGCTAAGGGAATCATAAACAATACTAATAGTATACAGATCACGGGGATTCATGCTTTACCTTTTTTAGTTCCAACTCCAGATATTAAATCTAAAATTGAGAATATTGTAAGGCACATTATTAGAGAAAAAAAGAAAAATCAAGAATACAATTATGTTCAAGAACAAAAAAAAAGTGATGATCTCGTATTCGAATTTTATTCGAGTCAATTTGACTTTTCATCAAAACTTAAGGAGAAGCTTGATAAAAAATATTCAATTTACTCAATTATGTGATTAGATGGACATTATAACTAAGCTTAAAGAGTTGGAAACCCTTGATAAGAATTCTATCACTATTGAAGAAGCAAAAAAAGCATTCACATTATTTTGCAGTTTAATCAATGAGAAGGAGAATATTCAAGAATACATTAAAGGAAAAGATCTTTCAATTTTAATACATTTAAAAGAAGTAGGACCATTTTTCCTAACAATTCAAGAAGGTTATGCTGAATATGGAATTGGTACTATTTCCAATTATGATTTTTCACTATCTTCCAACATTGATACTATATTCAACCTATTAATAGGCAAGTTAGTAGACCCCATGGAAGCTTATTTTTCTGAATTATTTCTTGTTAAAGGAGATTTATACTACATGATTGAGTTTTTTCAAATCATGGAATTCATAATTATTAATTATCTTAAAGAAAAGGATAGTAAAGTAAGATTAATATTAGATTCTAGCTCCTTAAAAAAGCTTTTTGATATATATGCAAGAGGTCTTTCCGTTTTAGAGCCAATTCATATACCTTTATTTTTTGAAATATTGACTGCTTTTGCGAATAACAATGCTAAAGCTAAAAAATTGATAGCTGAAGAAGATCTTATTATTCAAATGAATATTGTAAATGTGGGTAAATATTTCATACGGATTGTGGATAAAAAGTTTGGATGGGCGATTGGAGAAGCTCGCAATCCAAATCTTAGGTTTGAAATGGGATTTAAAACTTCGGCAGAAGTCATTTTTGAGACAGATCCAATAAATGCGTTTATGAAAGGGAAGATTAAAGTCGAGGCTAAAGAGAATGATATGTTTAAAGTCTTAATCCTTAAAGATTTAACAGATTTATTATTGGAATTTTTAAATTTGTAAAATTGTGCAATTAACAGTTAAGATATCTTGTTAATTCCCATTTTCGCATGTCTCCAGATGTTTTAGCTTTTTCATATTCAGACAACTCCTCATATTTTAATGAAAGATATTTTTTAATACACTGTTCACCTAAAACTTTCAGAATTATTTTATTTTTCTCACAAGCTTCAAGAGATTCTTTGAGATTCTTTGGTAATTGCTTTATTCCTCGATCTTCTCGTTCTATTTGAGTAAGATTATCTGTATTTTCTGAAATAGGAATATTAGGCTCAATTTTATGCTTAATGCCATCCATTCCAGCAGCGAGTAAGACTGCAATTCCTAAATAAATATTCATACCAGAATCACCTGCTCGATATTCAATCCTCGCAGATTTTTCATATCCTGGAACCCTAATTAGAGCTGTTCTATTCCCGATACCCCAAGAAGTAAAAACTGGAGCTTCATAATTAGGTTTTAGTCTATGATAAGAATTAATTAATGGATTTAGGATGGCTGAAATAGCATTTACATGTTTTTGAATCCCTCCTATATAATAGCGAAGATTTTCACTAATTTGTGTCCCCTCTCCTGCAAATATATTTCTTCCATCTTTCATTAGATATTGATGAATGTGTAAACCACTTCCAGCTTCTTCTGTGAATGGTTTAGGCATAAAACTTGCTATCATATCATTTTCATAAGCTCTTATTTTAATTAATGTTTTTGCTGTTTGAACATTATCCGCTTGAAATAAAGCAGGATTCTCAATGAATTCAACTTCTTGTTGAGAGGGTCCTACTTCGTGATGAATTGTTTTGATAGGGATTTTCGCTTCAATCAAATCATCGCAAATAGATCGCCTTAGCTCATGAAACTCATCTTTAGGGGGCATATCCATATAAGTTCCTTTATCTGCTGGATTCAAATCTTTAGTTATAAAATACCACTCCAATTCTGGTCGAACTAATAAGAGATAACCCTGAGATTTAATTTTTTCAAGTTGTCGTTTTAATATATGACGAGGACAGGCATTATATGGCTTACCATCATTATTATAGATATCACATATAAACCGTGCTATTCTCTTATTATAAGATAAAATGCTATAAGTACTTAAGTCAGGTATTATCTTGATATCGCTCTGTTCTATACTCAAAAAACCCAAACTTGAACCATCTATTCCCGTTCCTCCCTTCATATCTTCCCAGATTATTGCAGGAAATTCAACTTCTTTAAATTCACCATTTAAATTAGTAAATTGAAATTGTATGTAATCAATCCTATCTTCTTTTAGTTTTTTTGGGATATCCATCATTATAACTTTTCTCCCTTTATTTCTTGTTCATAATTCTTTCTTTTTTCAGTTAAGTAAGCGGGTATGCTTACATCCCACCATCCAACTGCGGGACTACCAGTAAACGGATATTCCCTCTGTACTTTTATTTCTATTACTGCTGGTTTTCCCGACTTACTAGCACGTTCTAGTGCGGGTATGATCTCTTCTTTCTTTGATATTTGTTCAGAATAGCATCCAAATGCTTCTCCGATCTTAGCAAAATCAGGAGAATAGGTATTTCCATGTTTATCTTCAAATGAGGTACCGTAACCTCGATCTTCACCAAAAGCTGCTTGTTGTAAATCTTTTATTGCTATCCATCCATGATTATTAAGAACGATAAAGAAGATATTATCTAATCCAAGTTGCACTGCGATTGAAATCTCAGAAATTGTCATCATAAAATCTCCATCTCCAACGAGGGCTGCAACTTGACAATTAGGATTTCCCTTATCTATAACTCCCAATTTTGCTCCAATTGCTGCAGGGACACTATAACCCATTGTTGAAAATCCTCCCGCAGTTAAACACGTTCTGGGTTCATAAAATTCAAGTTCTTGTAAAATTTGAGCTTGGACATTTCCCGAGCTTGTTACAATAACCGCGTCTCTATTGAAAAATTTCCTTATTTCTTGAAGAACTGTTGAGATCATTACAGGTATTTTAGAATCATCTTTATTCTGATTGATGAACTCAAACCATTTCTTCCTTTCCAGTTGAATTTCCTTGAAAAATTCTGACTTTTTAAAATCTCGTGTAAATCCCTGCAAATTTAACTCATCTATTAGCTGTTGTAAACATGCTTTGGCATCTCCGATTATTCCTACTGAAACAGGATAATTTTTACCTATTTCATGAGGATCTATATCAATTTGAATTAATTTTGTGGGAGGTATAGAAAAACTCACCCCATTCCTGTAGGAACTCGCAGTTTCATCAGCAAATCTACAACCTATTGCTATTAACACATCTGCTTTAGAAGTCATCGAAAGGCCTATTTTTGTTCCTTTCGAGCCAGTAGACCAACAAAAAAGAGGATGATCATTAGGAAAGGCATCTTTTCCCATCATGGTTACTACAACTGCAGCACCAATTTTTTCTGCTAATTCTTTTACTTCATCATGAGCATTTGAAGATACAATTCCACCACCTAATAATAGAACTGGATGTTTGGCTTCTTTTAGTAATTTAACTGAGTTCTTGATCTCTATAGGATCGCCTTGTATGCGTGACATTGATCTTCTTTCCAATGGTTCTGGAATTTCACACTCAATCGCATCTGCTTGCACATTCATGGGAAGATCAATATGGACGGGTCCTCTCCGTCCAGTCATCATCTGATTAAATGCTCGTTGCATTACATTAGGAAGTTGAGAAACTTGGCTTATTTGCCAAGAACGTTTAGTTACAGGTTCTAAAATTCTTGGGAAATCAGAATCCCTTTTTCGCTCAATTTCTTGGAGAACTCCTTTTCCACGCATATGCGTGTGAGTGTCACCAGTTAGACATAGAACAGGAAATCCGTCTACAAAAGCATCTGCTAAGCCAATTGCAGTATTAATTGCACCGGGTCCAATCGAAGCAACAACAGCTAAAGGTTTTCCAGTAATTCTATAATACCCAATTGCGAGATGCACTCCACTCATTTCTTGTTTTGGTTGAATAAATTTGATTTTTTCTTTATTTCTAAAAAGGGCATCTACTAAAGGTAAGTTTCCATGACCAGGAATTCCGGCAACATATTTTACTCCTTCTTTAATTAGGTATTTTGAGATTATTTCTCCTCCAGTATACTTGGGCATTTTTAACTCCATCTAATTTATTGGTTTTTATTAAATATAATCCAATAAACTAAAAATAGATTTTAGTTTGCTGATGCATAGAATATTTACAATTAAAAACGATATGATAAAAATCTACTATATTTCTACTACAAACATTTAATATAATAGTAGATATTATAGTAGTAGGTGAGTTAATAATGCCTAGAAAAATTGATAAAGAAAAATATACACGCATACTTGTAAGACTTGAAAAAAAAGAAAAACAATCCTCTATTGTAATTGATGAAAAATGCTCTTATGGCACAATTTCAGCAGCTAAACAATGGGATAAATTAGGAAGACCTTCTACTATTATAGATTCTACTGAATCAGTAGCAAATACCACAAGAATTATTTTTTCAATTCCAACCTTCTGGCTCGATCTTTTAAATGAAAATATTGAAGCTGGGATTTGGATGGATTATTCTGATGCAATTGTAGATATTATACGGACACATTTTCGAATAAGAATGGATTCATATAAACCTGCTCAGGGGGATATCCCTACTTTTGCAGATAAAGGTGAAAATTTTAGAAAAACAAAGGGAGATATTCTTAAAGAATTAAAAAATCATATGAAATAAAGAACGTTTTTTAGTACACTAAAACTATATTGAAAATTCGATGTGCCCTCACTTTTTATAAGTAAACATCAAGAGATAGATACATACATTAATAGATGTTTACCAATTCTACTTAGCTGAAGGATAAATGCCATCTACCTTAGAAAAGATACGGGTTTTAGGAGAGAATTCAAAATATGATATATGTGCCAGCACTGCTTCCAGTCGTACCGATAAATATCCAAAACTATTTGGAAATTCGAAAAATTGGGTAGGAGCTGCAGCTAGTGCAGGAATTTGCCACTCCTATACACCTGATGGTCGTTGTATGAGCCTCTTCAAAACTCTCTATACAAACAAATG